>Ga0210012_1000051_pt1 | contig 147677 bp, 200 predicted proteins | sample CryGeymeta201504_FD_183974 | JGI IMG/M metagenome (GOLD analysis project Ga0210012, IMG submission 183974) | Groundwater microbial communities from Crystal Geyser aquifers in Utah, USA - Crystal Geyser metaG 2015-04 (SPAdes) (version 2) | ecosystem: Environmental > Aquatic > Deep subsurface >... | reverse complement strand
CTTGCAGCGTCACGACCGACCCCCGCTTCACCCTGCCAATGAACACGCGGCCAGCGGCAACGGCGACCAGATCAGAATCGCCAGCAAAAAATAAACTTCAGTGACTATACCATAAGTGAGAGAATCAATGGGCTCCCAGTGCTCTCAAAGTAATGTTGTGAGTGGTTAACCAAGTCACCAAGTCACCAAGTCACCAAGTCACCAACTTTAAAGTTTTTCATGATCTTCTCCGTTTTCACTGCATATATACTACATTAGGAACGAATTAATGTCAACACACCAGAGAAAACTCAATGAATTCATGGATTTACAACGGAGTGCCTATAACAGATGACGCGATACCAGTAGGGTCTATTGGATTCATCTATAAGATAACACAAAAAACAACGGGGAAATGGTATATAGGAAGACGTTTACTTACAAAGTCAGCAACAAAGACTGTCAATGGTAAGAAGAAGAAAATCAGAAAAGAGAGTGACTGGAAAGACTACTGGTCATCCAACGATGAAATCAAAGGATTAGCAAAAGCCGATCCGAATCAGTTTGAACGAAAAATATTAATATTCGTCACTACGATGGGAGCCATGGCATATTCGGAAGAATGGGCACTTTACAAAACTGGTGCCCTGTTTGATCCATTATGCCTGAATGGAAATATTAGGGCAAAGATAATGCGGAACTGGTTCGCCAAGACTCCGAATCTTCATAATGAACTAGAAGCAGCGTTAATCTGATTCTTGTGTTACATCCTCATCGTTGACTTCTAGATCAGCCCCGCATAATGGGCAATGATGTAGAGGTTCATCCCCTTGATACGATACACTGAATTCTGTATCACATTCCCAGCAAAAAATCTTTATTTTCATGTCTTTGTATACTGAGTTGTTTTAACCTGATATTTAGTAAAATAATTCAGGCCAGCATCGCTTCGATATTGATCTTTCCATACAACATGTTCGATACCAGATTTTTTTATCAACTTTGCGCAATGAACACATGGGTTGTGGGTAACGTATAAAGTACACCCATTGAGAGAAATCCCCTCTTTGGCAGCCCAAGTAATCAAATTTTCCTCAGCATGAGAAACCTCATCTTTGGTCACGGTATAATATTCAGTTTTACCGTTCAAACCATACTCATCAGTTACCCATCGAGATTTTGTTTCTTCACAACAATTGTCCGATCCAGTAGGCGTACCATTCCAAGAACTTAGTATTGGGCGATTATCCCGAACAGCAGTAGCACCAACTTTCAACCTGTTGCAATAAGACATTTCGGACGATCTTATTGCCAAGTCCATGAAGTAATCATTCCATCGATTCATTAGATTCCTTCCAAATACAATATTCCACAGTTTCACATTCGCCAGAATCTAGTCTCGCGGGACAACCGATATGTTGAGGCTTTGAACACATTGGTCGAAAATTCTTGAATTCTTCATGAACCTCCGGCACGGGGTGATATATGTTTATTAGTTCATCAAAACTGTTAACTTCCTTTGGAAAAATATATCCACAACCTCCAAGAAACTCGAAGAAATATTGAAACGCCTCATCCCACGTCATATCTTCCCTGAAGATACTGCGTGTCAATGTACTTTCATCATCAGAATACTCAAACTTTAGCATTATTCATCCTTTCAAGAATATTAAAATTGCAACTGTTATAATCAAAAATGGTATCACTGGGCTAAACCAAGAAAATATATTTGCGAGTACAACCGCACCTATACCTACACCAAACAGTTTTATCGCAAATGATTCATATGTCGATTTGACCTTGGCTGCTCGCGTCGCTTGTTCCTGTTCTTCTTGAATGCGCTCGTTACATATCAAAACCGGTTTTCGTTTGTAATATTTGCGACCCGTGTTATATGAGACGCCACCCCCGGTTTGTCTTCGGCTACCATTCTTTCCACCACTTTAACCGTGCATCGACCCGCGATACGTTGTCGAACCACCCGACTTTCCAGTTACTACCCAGATTTCGCGCTGTTGCATGTCGGATAACTCATGAAACTCACCGCAATAATAACAATAATCGCCCCAAACGCGACCATGATCAATAACCTTTCTTCAACCTATCTACATGTATCACAAAATTTTCCATGCTCAAGTAACTCATGGATGAAATGATTGACACGGTTTTTTCTAGGTCGGTCATATTCCTGTCCGCGTAAATATCCATAACAAGTTGAACCATTTTGTTCGTGACCAAACCCTTTAGTTCTTCATAATTCATGCCGCCGGAGTCAAATTCTCTAACTCCATCAGCAAGAACCAGACTATGTTCATCCACCATTTCATCTACCAACTTCAATAAATTTGCATAACCAATATAATCACTCATTTTTCTTCCTTCCGGCTTCTTTTATCTGCTCTATTGTCCGATAACATCCAGTGCAGTAAGTGCCAGAATCGTCTAACTTACACCGCTTCTGGCACTTCCTTGGTAGATATGTCGGGGCAGTCCACAAATTGATCGCGGAGAAAATTAGGTCTGCCCAGTTTGTCATCATCTTACCTCACATGCTCCGCCCGCACATGCGGGCTCTGCTTGTAGATTCACATTGCTTCCGTCTTCCTCAATAACGTTGACAAGATTTATCGCATGAAGATGTTTTACAATCTCGTTGAACTGATATTCGTCTATGTCTTCAAAAGGAGCTTGAATGTAAGAACCACCGGCGTAAGGTAGAACAGAAATACCGTTGTACGTGTGACGATTCTCCCACATCCAGTCTCCACAATCATCCCATTCGTCATCTCTCAGTGATATCGTGCAAGATACGTTGTTGTGATTGTCTCCATCATTATGACCCTTGTGAATCCATTCAAGATTGAATTTCTTCACACGTTCAAGAAGGTCCATGTAACTCTCTGTGCGAAGAATCGAACCTTCTGGAGCCTTTTGTGGGAACGAAATCACCGCTTGGATATGTGGCATAAAGTGGTCGTCTGCAACCAACTCTGGAAGATTTTCAATCATGTATGTGTACAATGATTCGTTCTTACCAACGCGAATTCGACGGAGGTAGTAATCGTTATGCCATGCATGGATGCCTGATGCTGAACCAACAACAAGTGATGTTGTGCCTGCAGGTTTGATAACGGTAGTTCTCGCGGCGGGATTGATTCCGATCATGTTAGCAACACGAAGATTTTCTTCCTTGACCACGTTTGCTGCTTCTGTCAGATCAAGTTTTAGAACCGCACCTGAACCAATACCAGTCAACCCAACGCCGATCAACGCATCAGCTTTGGTTGTTTCTTCCCAAATTTGTCTCAAGTAATGGAAACTCGTATATCCAGCTTGAAGTGTTCCGATGAATGCGGCAGATTTGACACGTGCGTTTAGTTCTTCCTGTGTGTCGGTGTCGGATACGTTTACCTCTGTAAGATTACAGAAAGAGTATGGGCGCAGGGCAACTTCACAACAGGGATTAGTTCCCCAATCTAGATTATTTGTCCAATAAACGCCAGGTTCACCGGCGCCAGATTCTTGAGTCTTCTTCCACAGTGCTTTGAACTGTGATTCTGTAATGTAATCACGATGCAGGGTTACCGAATTGTTTGCTCGACCACGTTGAGGATTCAGTTCCCACCACGCTCCACTCTTACATGTCATCATGTCAACGTCATCAGCGGAGAACAAGGAAATCATGGCAGCACGTCGAATACCTCCAGCAAGAACAGCGTCGGCAATGTGACAAGCAATGTCATGGGCTTCAAGAGGAATCAGCTTTCTGCCGATCGCATTGTTTAGTACACTACGTACCTTGTCAATACAAATTCTGAGCGGGTCTGGTCCGGGAGCCTTACCCCCAGAAGTGATCAGTCTTGCTCCCTTGGGACGAATATCACGGAAGTCGAAAACTGGTTCAGACTTGTTTTTGAAGTATGCTTCCATCAAAACTTTAACCGCATCGGACCAACCCTCAATGGAGTCGCCGACTAGAAAACGTCGATATTTGTTCTTGGGTCCAACGACCATCGGTAACTTTTCAACTTGAAACTTCTGTACGCCGATGCCTACGCCAGTTCCCGACAACAACAAGAACATCGTTTCGGAGAAGGAATCGGAATGATCAAGTGGGAGATAGCTACAATTGTAAATCCTTGTGTTACTTAATTCGATTGGGCGACCACCAAACTGTAGCGATCGCATTGAAGGAAGAACCTTTTTGGAGGTAACAAAGTTCCGGTAGATCTTCTTGATTTCTTCCTTTAGTTCCGGATACTTGCGAATATGCATTGCCATGTTTCGTTCAGTCAAGTCTTGCCAGTTCTCTCTACGCTTTAGTTCTGGAATGTACTTCGCATATTTCAAAAAAACCGTTACATCACTTAAAATTTCTTGAGTCTTATCCACGTTTTATCCTTATTTTCCTGTTGAGCCAAATCCCCCAGTTCCCCGATCAGTATCAGATAATTCAGTCGCGTAAACCCAGTTGATTTTTGGCACTTCACACAAAACGATTTGTGCAATCCTATCACCATCATTGATAACTTCATTTTCGTAGGAGACATGTTGTATCCCTATTGTGTAGTTATGCACGGCGTCTGCCGTGTTTGTCATGATAACTTTAATTTCTCCACGATAGCAAGAATCAATCGTTCCTGGGCTGTTTGCGACTCGCAACTTCGTTTTTAGCGATAGACCACTTCTAGGTCGGACTTGGATTTCATATCCATCTGGAATCTCAACAAACACCCCGGTAGGAACTAGAACAGTTTGCCCGGGAGCAATACTTATGCTTGAAGTTTCCAAGTTTGCACGAATATCCATGCCGGATGCACCAGATGTTTCGTATTGTGGTAGCTTATGCTTTGATTTGTTTACGATTTTTACGTTGATTTGACTCATAAAATATTTTTCCTTATTTGTTCAAAACCGCTTCGTGTTCGGCGGCAGTATAGTTTAGTACATCATCATTTGCAACGACTGAACGATATGACGCGGCTTTTGATGATAGATTTGCAAAGGTCGATCCGGTTGCATAAACATCATACGTAACTGTTTTAGCAGCAGAGATTCCTAGACTGGCACCAGTTACCATACCATCTTGATTTGCGCCAAGATAGATAAACTGTCAGTTGTACTTGTCCGTTTGTTCTTTAATTAGTTCTTTCACGCGAATGTAGTTATATTCGGAACTGTGATTTTCTTCACCATCCGTGAAGATGACGAATAAAACTTTTTCTGGACGATCTTCGTCCTTCATATTGGCAAGATGCTCACCAGTTTGAATGATCGATTTACCAATTGCATCGTACAAAGCAGTCCAACCTCGAGGATTGAACGTAATGTTTGAGTTAACATCTTGAATTGGTTGAAGTTCAAAATCTGCTTGGAAACTATCATCGAACTGTTAAAGACTCATGGTGCATTCGCCGGGAACGTTCTTCTGTTCATCGATGAACGTCTTCATTCCACCACCAACAACATCATTTGCTACGATACACATTGAACCGGAACGATCCAACAGATTTGTCACGTGTGTATAGTTGTTTTTCATTTACATCACATCTTCATAAGTTACTTTTTTGAATCCTAGTGAATTGAATACGTCAACTAAATCACTGACTGTATCCTCTTGTCCAAAGTCGAAACGATACTCATCATCTTTGGTGTTAATCTCAATACCAAATCCATCATAATATTGAAAAATCCGAATCTTAGTGTTATCCATTCAATAATACCTCAGCGGAGATAGCGGCGATTGATGGAAACTCTTTACAAATAACGTCCCATGATTTCAACGCGACTTCTTGATGCTCTTTCTGTGTACCATTGGCGCATCTTAGCGCACAATAATGAATCCAAGAACGAAGCGAACCTGCCATATAAAGTCTACTATGAGTCATTCCTTCTGGCAAAACTGCTCTGGCTTGTTCCTTTGCAATACCATTCTTGATTGCCCAGTCATATGCTTTCTGTGATTCGCCCAATACAGACTCTTGTTTTGATTGCCACAGCATTTTTAGATCAACATCATTCGTGTCAATACTATTTTGGCGATTCTTTTGATCTTGCAATCTGGCATCACGGAACTCAAACCCCATTTCTCGCGCATCTGCATACCGTTGAGAAAACTCCTGAAACGAGAATGAACGATGCCTTAAAATCTGCCGACCAATGTCACGGGTGGTCTCAATCTCCATTGTAAGTGAAACCATTTCTAGGGGTGACCAATGCTTATGCTTCATAAGATAAGCAAGCAGTTTTGGTGCAGTCTCATTATTAATCTGATTGCCGGGATTGCTTACCCTAGCTGCGTAGGCTACGAATTCTTCTGCGGTATTAATACCACCAACTACAGGGTTTGTGATTGCAACTAACTTTACATTTGGCATCTTTTTCCTTTACTTTAAAATACTTATTAACCACAAGAACTTATTATAAGTTTCAAGTTCGTATGGAGTTGCCAACTCGCCCGCATCATCTCTGCTATGAGGATGATTTTCTGAGTAATTATTCCATCGGCCATCTTTATCTATATAACTATTGCTAAAATTTGCCGAATATCGTTTCCTTAGAATTGTTAATGCATCAAGTATATCACGTTCACTAACATCAATTGATACCGTTTGTGTTCCTTTTATAATCATTTAAATAACACATTATACATATTCTTGTAACTCCTTAAATTCCTTCATGAACAACTTGTATGCGTCTTGTGCTATCATGGGCGGTTCAAAACTCTGGAGAGTCAGTAAATCCACTTCAGGTAAATTCCAAGTCTTCCCTCGTGAAACCATGAAATTATGTGCCTCGATTGCACGAGCACGAAGGTCAGACTTCTTAATAAGAGCTTCACCTTCCGGTGTTGGAATACATAGATTAAATTTACTGTAGATACTCAACATCAGTCTGTTTTCTATTGTCTTGATACTTTCACGAATAGAAGGCAGTTTCTTTATAGGAGAAGGAATATCTCCGATGTAAACTTCGGCTGCGTCATGCAATAACGCTTGCATGAGAATTTCACTAGAAGAATCTTCAAAATTATCCCTAATATAACGCATCACCATAATAGAATGTTGGGCTACCGAGTATGGAACCTTAGTGATTGTGTGCCCTGCGAATCTGGGAATGCGTGATAATCCCCATGCGATATCTTGAATGTTGATCATATCCTCTGTAGGATTTTCAACGTCAACTGTCGTCCCTGTAACAGTCTCAAGATAATGTTTGTTAGGTGGTTTCGGATGCATATAATCGTGAACAATTTTTCCAGTGACTTGCGGGGCAAATATGTCAGTAGTTGTAGTAGTATAATACAGCATATAACTCGAATCAAGAACAGGAATTGTGTTTGTTAATACTTCATTACGTAAAACGTGGGCGTCACTCATTCATTCAATCCTTTAGTTGTGAAACAATCCATTTAACTCGTTCAAACACCCCCAATTCTTCTGGTGTTGCCTTACAAGCAAACTTATAGTAGTCTTCTCTCTCTTATGAATATCAAAATAATCAAATTCATATAAGTCACCATTTCGATTTTCCAAATTGAGTGAGTACAGGATTATTTTCTTTGGTTATCGCCATTACTACTCGAAGTAGTTCTTCGGTGCTAATATCCAATTCAACTTGTTTTGTTTCTATTCCTTTAACTCTCATAATCAACCCTCTTCCACTCGTTAAGTTTTACTTGAGCACGAAGACCACTATAGATATTATCGTCTATCATTGATTTCACGTCAAATTTTTCTATGATAGCATCGTTGATATCCTTGAACTCGCAATTGTCTGGCGGAATGACAACGTTTTTACCGAGTTTGATCAACTTCGAGTAGACCTTGAGAATTTCCTTGTTTCGGTTTTCGTTGTCTGGAACATAGATCACTTCCTGATCGTCCGTTTGGAACATGTATAGAGCGCTCGTGCCAACAGCCACCGCGTTATCTAGAAACAATGAGTCCATCGGACCTTCGACACAATAAATTTTCTTGTTCCAGTCGATACGATCAAGCCCATAAATTCTAGGAACAGACTTGTCAAGAACGATGGAATAATACTTCGGTTGTTCGTCTCCCATCGCGCGTGCTTGATATGCGAAGAAACGACCATCTTTATCGAACCAAGGCATAACGATCCGTTCATGATCGTCTGTATGAGCATCCTTGAACTTATCGGTGTTCGATCTTGACCACTCAAAGAATTTTGGAGCATAATAAAACAAGTTTAGTTTGTCTTTTGGTATCATTCTTTTAGTCAGATACATCTTAGCACGATGATCGTCATTTAGTAAATCGATACGCTCCAACCCGTCTGACCATGCAGGGTTTATAAAAACTGGCTCATGTTTTACTGGTTCCTTCGGTGGGTTATATTTTACGTTATGCTTGAATTTTTCGAGTTTGTATTCTTCCCAGAGAGGAAAGTCGATGTGCTTCAAAAACTGTCCGAAGTGCATGTTCGCATTACAATTGAAACAATGCATATAAAGATGGCTGTCTTTTGTGTACAGACCACCACGAGTCTTTGCTTCTGACTTTTCTGAGTCCCCGCAAATCGGACAGCGGAATGCCGCTTCGAAGACGTTTCCATTGTCTTTTTTGACTTTGAATCGATTTAGTTTGTAAGCAATTCGGCGGGCGTATTGAACATCAAGATAAAACATAGTAACTCCATGTCGAATACAGTTATTTTACTGTAGGAAAGACTTATTTTCAAGTTTATTTTTGCTTAAATTATCGATTAGTTATCAACAACTTACAAAAATATTTGACATAAATTCCAGCACGTGTTAGATTATTGAATACGCGCTCGTGCTACCTTAAATATGTTTATCATCATGCATCAGTGGTCGCTAATTGATGCACCAAAAGTTCTAAGTTAGTTCCAATAAAAGATGCGACGAGCGAAGCGAGGGCGAACGAAGTTCGCTAAATGATGCATCTAAATGCACTATCCCTCCGGTCGCTGCCGTTGCGTATGGTAATTTAGGACGAGTTCTGTCCGATATTGAAAAGTTTCTTCACGTCGTCAAGCGACGGTGTTCCGTTAGCGAATAAGTTCTTCACGTCATCCATCTTTGGAATCTTCAATGAGTCCATCCATTTACTGTATCCGCTTTGTACTACCCATACGCTTAGAAAGCCCATGAAATACCCTGTTGTCATTAAATCTTTCAACGTTAGAAAGACAAATGCCCAAGCGGACAAGATAAGACTTATAACGATTGCAATCTGAGATATAGACGGTCTATCGAAATCGTTTAGGAACAACTTGTCGAAGAAGAATGCTGAGGTTTTGGAAAAATGTGCTCTGATAAGAAATCCTAACAGAATCACGAGCATCAACAACACCGATATACCCGAGTAATCTAGTGTTGTAACGAATTGGAGGAATTTTATGATTGAATCAGTCATGATCAACAAACTCCACTTTTCTGACTAGACTTTTGCACCAATTCATCACATCTGCAGGGGTGTACTTATCTAACGTCATTGGTAGACCATCGTGGGCATAAATCTTGGCGACGTATTCGGCGCATTCCCATGATCCTCTTGGTAGTCTCATTTTGAAGTATGCCTTGATCGCGTCTAGTTTACTATATGGGTCGCCAACATGTTTCATTGCAAAACTCACGGCATCATCAGAAAGACCAAACATCGACACCCAATAGAATGGAGCTTTTGTGCCTAGGGGCATTATTCTTACGCTAGGTGGATATGCTTCCAAAACAAAAACCCGCCCTGATGTTACCCACGCCATACCGACATGTGTGTATTCTGACCTTGTTGCCAGTTTTATTGCGGTGCTTACTAGATCATTTCCAGACCAGAACAGTAAGTCACCCGTTCTTATTCTGTTTCTTGCTTGACGATAGTACATCTTTTTTCTTTCTTGTCTTTTTTGGAATATCAGCATTTAGTGGAGGAACTTCAAGTTCTTTTTGTGCTTCAACTGCAACTTCGTGATCGTGTAGGTGCTCGATACCTTCGGTGACAAACTTATCGGATGCTGCTTTATAGAGTGCGGCATATGGTTCGCCTTGTATGGGTCCAAGACTGAATTCATATAGCCAAATTCCCTTTGCCGCAAGTTCGGCATCGGCTGCGACACCCATAATGCAGCACCAACCATGAACATCATTGCCCCATTTCTTTCGTATCTTCACATACGCAGATTTTATGTTTACGCCTCTGAAATGAACGTTTGCTAATATTGCCATGATCAATTACCCTTATATATTCCAAGTACCTTTTCAAGATTCTTGGTGTATTCGTTTAGATTCGTTAGATCAACTTCTAGTGCCTTGACAAGTTCATCGGGCTTTGATTGATCAGCAGCCGCGGCTGTCAAAACGGGTCGTTTAACGTTGACAACGGGCAAGTCCGTGTACACAGGCACCTCAATTATCTTAGTATCAACAACTTGACAGTTTGTGATGTCATCCTTGTTTTGCATATTCGCACAACCAGTCAGTAAAAACATCAATACGAATAGATATCTCATTGTTTATTCCAATCTGTAGCATATGATTTCATAAAAGTTCCGAGTTCTTTCATTGCTCCCTGGCAGTCCTTTGGAACAGGCTTTGAATTAATCGCGTTGATCAATCCTTGAATCTGTGTTTCTTTTATAACAACGCTCTTTTGAGCTTCATCTGCCTTGGCTTGAAGTGATACAGATTTCTTTTTCAATGCATCTACCGCGTTATTTTGTACTGCAATACTAGCAACTGCGTTATCGCGTTGTTGCTTCAAACTTGCAATAGTCATATTTTGGGTTTGAATAGTCGTAGATAATTGAACTACTTTTGCATCATCAGATTTGACTTCTAGCTTCTTTATCTCATACATTGAAAACATAACAATAAGCATGATACCAAGAATCCCAGACAGATATGCCATCGGAGATAAGTTTTTCAAAAACATAGTTATGATAGTAAACATTATTTCACCACTTTTCGCTTCGTTGCAAACAATATTGCTTTTTTCTTGTCTTTCAAATCGACAGGAGGTTCTTTATTCGTGTCACCAGGTCCATCTGCACCAACACCCGCGACAGCAGTAACTCCCATTCCGTCCTCTAGAAGATATTCATATGCTTTTTTTATCTGGGGTTCTAGTGCTTCTGTTTCGTATTTATTCGTAAAGAAACGAGTCTCAAATAGAATACTTTCATCTTCATTCTCAAGATGTTCTTTTACGAGAAGATAGGCAGCGGCCGTTGTTGCAAATACAGACTTGCCGCCTGGTATTTTGCCAAGCAAAATTTTTAGTCTTGCAACCAATCTATGAAGCATCGTCCAGTTATCAGACTTCGATTTTGGATGCAGGATCTTACCGTCTTCATCAATAATGCATTCTTCATACGCCTTCCACTTATTAAATGGAAGAACGAGAAGATACAATATTCTCATTGCAATAGCATTGTCAATTACGTTTGACATATGAGTCCAATTCTTGTTTTGTTGCTACATCAACATCATCTGCTGTTAGTGTTATACCAAGATCAGGTAAATGTGATGGGGAATACTTCATATAAACTAAAAACGTATTGAGAAGAATCCATTTATCCTCCTCAATCTTATAAAATAACATGTTCGCGGCAGCATACGAATCAAACATGTTGAACAAAATAACGAAATGATTCAGTATTAGTCTGATTGAAACATCTTCACCTGCGACCAATCGGTTCATTAATCGCTTGATATGGATGATACGATTTATATCTTCCGTAAACTCCGCGACAGTTTTCAAACCAGTCGAGGTATAGTTTGCCTTAGCATAATCAAGAAAACCTTCATCGGTTAGGATCAAACTATGGTTACTCCATTACCAGAGTAATTGATGATAACCCATTTACCGCCGTATCCGTAAAGTGTCACTGACGTTCCTACTTTAGTAAATGCAATCTGACTTGCGCCAATTAGGTTGTCCTGAAGTGTGTAAATAACGCCAGTTCGACGATTTGCTGCACCATCGGCATATGTTACTGTCTTGAACTGATTATTTACGCCAGTAGGAAGCGAAATTACTTGGGTCGACACGGAACTCGTTGTTGTTTGAATTACAGACACTTCATACGACGAGTTTATCGCCAGTGCTCCAGTTGTTGAAGGTACAGTAATAATCTCTTGAGATACTTTTACGTTACCATCGACCTTTACGTTGCCGACGACGTGAAAACGTTCAGTCGGAACAACACCAACACCGACATAATTGTTCGTACCATCAACCTTCAGTAGATTCGCTAGACCGTGACCGTTTATCGTCACGTCAACACTTGTCAACGCAGGATTCACGATAACATCACTCATGATATTTTTGAAGATAGTATCAGGAGAAATCTTCTTATTGACTCCTCCCTGAACGATCATGACCCAATCTAGAATTGGGTCAACGATATCCGTTGCGGTTGGAAGTTGAGATACTTTTATAGTTGTCATATTATGTTACAGTACAATTTGCAGAGATCACATACCACTTATCAACGTACAAAAGTAACGCAGTTTGGCCTGTTGTAAATGCCAGAGAGGTGAAATTTGCTAAGGTCGGGCTGATAGAACTTACGCCGTCTGCCGTGATAAACTTTAGTTGCCAGGCAACTCCGGTACTTAGAATAAGACTTCCGGTAACGTGAGACATGAACGATGAAAGGTCGACTGTGGCAACATCATGAGTCACCGTGGCACCACCTAAGACAACTTTGCCACCAAGAGCAATTTGAGATAAAATCGTGCCAATGTTAATCTTTACCGTTTGCCCAGATATAACCGCCGGCAAAACATCCGTCGCGGAGAAGGATGTTGCCAGTGCTAGTTCTGATATCTTTGCGTCAGACATTTATTAGTTTGCTGCGTAAGTTGACGTGTCAGGAGCAACGAAGGTAACTGGATCGGCGATAAGTGTCTGACCGTCAGCGATTGTATCGTATACCGAACCAACGATTGTCATATCTACGGTAATCTGACCTGCGGTAGCAACATCACCAGCAACAACTGTATATTTGAAAACAGATGAAGTGGAGGTAGATGAACCAGACGTGTAATATGCTTTACGCACGATACCGTTGATAGTCACGTTGATATACGCACCTGTTGCCACTGAAACTGTATCTGCTCCGGAACTTACTGAGATTGACAGAATATCACCGGTAACCATATGAGCAAGTGCTGACACGGATGATGTTGCTGTAAATGAAGGCAGTGCATTCGCATCTGACCACTTAGCAAGGAAATTACGGATTGCAACTAGAACATATGAACGAACACGAACACCAGCATTTGTCCACTGGGTATGTTCGATGCCGCGAGTGGTAGCAGATAGGTCATATCCTTTAGTTGCAACAGTTCCTGTGCCGGTGCCTGTGTTTGTAACAGTCTCGCCTTCAACAAAGAACCCGGTCAGTGCATTGACGCGAAGAATTTTGTTTGTCGAATCGATCTTGATGATCTTTCCAGTAGCAGCAGACGTTCCGCCAGTAACAACATCACCGACTGCAAAGTTGACTATTGTGTTTAGCGTAATGTTGCCAACCATGTTATCTGGCAAGGGTTTGAAAATGATTTCTGGCATGTTGTGAAACTTCATTTTGTAAAACTCCATTTTGTAAAACTCCTATATGTGTATGATTGTATTTATGATTATTTGGAAAGCAGTTTTGCCCAGCGAAGAACCCCAGTGTCTTCACCTAGTTCCTTATCGAATTTTTTCTCAAGGTCTTTTTGCAACTTTTTGTCAGCCTTCTTATCTGAAGCATCTGATTCCATATCGTGACCGTCTTTACCTTTGCGATCAAGTTTCTTGTCTTGTTTTGACTTTTCAACGTCATCAAGAGAGACTTGAACAGACTCATTCTTGGTAGTCTTTCTCTTGATATAACGATTCAGCGGAGAGTCATCCAATTCCTTTTGAGTTCGGTAAGGAACTCCATCTTTGTCTTTCTTCTTTGTCAATTTGTCGTTGATCTTCGCACCGATAGCCATACCAATAGGAACTGCTGCCATAGCTAACAAACTTTCATCCATGACAAGTCTGGCGACTTCAAAGGTATCTTCCTTGACGACCTTTTTCTTCTTATTTACAGGAGGATCTTCGTCTTCTGTGTCCTCTTCCGAATCATCTTGATCTTCATCATCACCTTCACCGTCATCATCAGGATCTGTTTCACCGCCTGCTACAGCATCAAAACCTGGGTCTTCATCATCTCCGCCGTCTTTACCAACATACTCGCCATCTTCATCATAACCAAGTTCTTTCATTTTGTGTTGCATACGTTGATCTAGAGAATAGATCGATTCACCGTCATCACCGACAGTGGTATCTTGTTTCGACTCGTCCTCAATGTCATCCTCAGGGCGTTCACCTACTTGAGCTTCATTAGCATCTTTTTCGTCTTCTCCATCAACCACTGGAGAATCATCGTCATCTTCGTCTTCCTGATCTTCCTCATCTTCATCGCCTTCTTTGTCTGCGTCATCGGTCGAATCTTTCTTAACAAAAGGATTCTTCTTTTTCTTATCGCCTTTTGATGGGAACCCCTTTTTCTTATCAACAGAATCTTTACCGGAGTTATCGAATGCTTCTTGAATCTGCGCTGTTAGGTCTTTGAATTTGATCATTTTTGTAGTTCCTTGATACGATCATGATTGAACTGTATACCCATTTCTTTAGCATAATCAAAAAGACGGGATGCTATCTTATGGTAGGTTGAATGTTTGTTGGTCTTAGGGGTGGAGATCACTTGCTTCAATGCTGCATCAATCGTATCCTGTGGGCGATCTTTCATTTCGACGTTAAACGTATTTGCGATTACCTTTGCCGCATGTTCCTTGTCGCCACGACTAAATTTTAGTTCTTCCGTCAACTCTAGATACAAAATACTTTCCATCAAATCCTTGCGATACGAATGTCCGGAGATAGAATTGAACTTGTTCAGTAATCGTTCTGTCTGTTCAAACAGTCCCTGAACTCGATTGTAGTTGTCGAGAGAAATATTTTTCATTTCTCCAAGTAGTTCGTCGGTCGATCTGACAAGATTCAACATTGCGAACTTGTCCTCATTACGGTGCTTCTTGATCATGGGCATAAACGAATTATAATGTTCTTCGGTGAAGTTTTTCGTTTTGTAGCCTAGGAATGCGATCTGGTTACTAGAACTTCTCTTTCGTCTAATCTCGTTGAAGTCATCCGCGAGAGAATTTGCTTCGACTAGACTTGTTATCCACTTCTTACTAGTTTTGCCGCCGGCATCAACGACAGACACATAATTAGTGCCTAGATTGACAATTTCATGGATTGTTTCTGTGTCACGATCAACGACGATATCACCAACACGGAACAGTTCTCCATTGAGATAACGTTCTCTTGTTGTGTCTTCCATGATTGGAGTAACATCCTTCTTGGACGAGATAAAATCTGCGTAAGTTTTCATAAACCCATCAATATATGTACGATGTATTATTTATCGTCTTTAAATGATCACTTGAGTCTGTCTCTTATTTTACTCATGATAGATTCTGCGTGTGCATGTAGCGATGAATGCAGACCCTTCTTGAACTCACTTACGTTTCCAGTCTTGGCGTGTTCCCGCATTTTGCTTGCACTCATGCCTTCAGTGCCTTCTGCATCGGGATCACGATCTCCAGCACTCGTCACTTTAATAGATTTGAACTTATATCCATCACCTTTATCATTGAACTTGCCGTTGTACTTGTTCAATGAGTCTGTAAATTCCTTTACCCTATCAGAGCCAACAACGACATGCAGATGATCATGCCCTTGTTTGTGTAGATCAGCGGCATGATGAAATATTGAGGGCATCTCTTTCGTTGCAGACTGAAAAACGTGCTTGTGGTCTGGATACATCTTATGCAGCAGACCAACTTTTTCCTCTCCTGTGAGAGGATTCTTTTTGCTATCCGTACTATGCGAAACAACAACTCTATGAGTGTCTCCTTTTTGAGATAACACAGAGTCGATAAGTTTGGCGTGACCAACTGTGGGAGGATTCATTCGACCATAAGTTAATACTGCCGTTTTTCCAGTAGATTCTAGCAGACTTCTAACAAACTCTTTGAAGGTTTTCATCTGTTTTTGCTCATTTCGAAATTTGCTCGACTGAAATTTGCTCTATCTACTAACTTGAGCGGACCATGATGGCCGATCATAACATATCCCTCCGGCTTTGCTTCATCGCCATTGTCGTATGAATGATGAAACGTTTGACCATGATCTAGTTTGTCTATGATATGATGTTTCACGTCATTGATATGACCTTGTAGCTTGAATGCATTCTCGAAATGTTGTCGATTGTTTTCAACATGACTTAGAAGATCGTTACGTTTTGCTGTCTTTGTTGCCTTAGACTTTTCAGTTTTTACGGAATCGATTTCTTTCTGATGCTTGTCGAAGATATGCTTCTTCAAACCATCTACATTGTAATTTTGATTGCCCTTGCGAACTTCTGAATTAATGTATGTCTTTACATGAGGAAAGATGGACGAATGAGTGACAGCATTCCAGCCTTCTTTAGTAATCGACTTTGTAGTGCTACCCATATCAGAAACTTTTTTCTTGATCATGTCTTTATCGAACTTCATCTTATCCTTGTTTACCGCAACTGGCATAACGTAAACATCTTTGTGATGCTTGTATTCTATGTTAGGATCAAGCACTGCTTTGTCACCCTCGTATCGCGTATGAAGGGCAACACCAATCTTGGAATCTCCAACAGCTTTACCCTCTGGGGTATCTTTTCCAATCGAGTACCGTATTGTGTTTGGCTTGAACGAATACTTGTTTCCTTCGTCCTTCTTATCTTCATGATCGTATAAGAAGTCGCCCTGAACCACGCCGTCGACACCGAGCTTATGCCCGTGCTTCAATAGTTGTTTTAGTTTTGATGCAAGACCTGGTGCGTGGCCATGATTTCGATCAATATCATCTTCGGTATAATTAATCTTCGGGTCTTTGTTGAAGGCGGATTTCGAGGCAACGAAAAATTTACCCGTTTGAGGATGTTTACCCATAACGAAACTTGGAGATCCGTCGATCTTCTGGCTTATCGTGGTTCTGTTGTCATCGTGTTGTAGTGCCTTGAATTGATCCATTGCATTGGTGACACCATGAACACCATGAGTAAAGACTTCATCCTCAGTGTGTTCAAGGTGTTTTAGTTCATCATTATGCAGAGTGCGCATTTCAGGCACTTTATGAATGGGTACAAGTTTACCCATCTTGGAAACATGAGTTACCTTGCCGTCTTTGGTTCCATATCGCCCGAAACCATGATATTGTAGACCAGCCCGCGAGGCTTGATCAAAAGCAATAGATTCGATTAGTTGTTTGAAGTTTATCATTGTTTATTTATCACTAGGCATCGGCGTTGATTTTCTACAGCCAGAAGGAGATATAGTTAGTCTAGCCCCCGAAATACCAAACTGACTTCTGTCACCTTTATATGTTATCATAAAAACTGGTTCGTAACCACCAGAAGGAACTTCTCCATTCCAATGTTCGTGGGCAGAAGCTACTATTTTATAGTAACTTCCGAATTTGACAACTGACAAACTGCCCTGATAACACACGTTCACATTTTGTCTACCAAATGCCGATCCATAATCAACCCCATATATTGCCATACATTTTAGAACTTTGTTTTTTATTTTTTTTGACATTGTTGTTGCATTGGGAATTTTATCTCCAAAAATAGACTGGCATTCTAGAATAAATTGTTGGGTCTCTTTATGATGATTTACTTTTTCTTCTTTTTCAGAAATTCCTCCCCATTGTTGAAAATCCTTTTCTGTTCTACCATCTTTATGTGATATCCACACAACTTCTTTATTATTCTTATCTAGTAAATGAAAGTCGGACTTTGGAGTTCCTGGCGTAGATTCAGCATCACTTACATTGAAAATTTTACCATTCATATGTATTGGAATTTCATTCAGCCCAGTTTGTTTTTTTATAGATATTATATGACTTCTCAACTGTTCTAATGCTGCATCTTCTTTTGCTGTTGTATTACCAGCGGAACCGAATTCCTTTGTTTTTTGAATATCTGTAAGTTTTATCTTTTTACCATCTATAGTTGTAAATACTATAGATGAACCAACTTGCAAAAAAGATGATCTTATATTAGGAACTGAGATTGATTTTATTGCATCAACATAAATTTTATGTTTTTTTGTGTCTTTATGACCTACCGTAGTCTCTGCGCCTGTTGTGAGAATAAAAGGAATCTTACCCTCAATTTTAATGAGAATGAGATTCCAGTTATCTCGTTTTGATAAATCTGCTACAGATAACCCTGCCATGATTAAACCCTCGTAAATGATTCTTTATTTATCTAAAGACCACTTTTCAAGAGGGGTATTTAGTCATCATACCAAGTATTGTCGATCTTCAATCCTCGTAAATAGCAGTTTGATCGATCAGAAACGACAAATCGAACACTCGGTATGTTATGGATTAGAATATCCTGTTAGGTTGCCCTAACACATTGAATGCCCATATCAGTCAGAATTCTAAGCATTTCCTGCGAAAGATATTTGCATCTTTGGCGACTTACGCATTTTAAAACATACAATGCACGACTTGACACCGACATGGAACCAACAATGTCATACAATACCGTTGCGGTATAGCCAGAATCTCGCCGGAATCTAAATTCCTGATCCCCGGCGTACAGAAGTTCCGTATTCTTGTGTAGTTGATCAATGTCTATTTTTTTAAATATCATGTTTAGTCAAAGTTAAATTCATATTTTTCGGCTTTCATAGCACCACCGAACTTGGAGTTATCAAATGCAGGTCTATCGTCAACAACGTCATCCTGGGTAGATTCTTCAACATCATATAGCATGAATTTCTTGATATCGACTCCGACAACAAACTTGCGATGGTAGTTAATATCTCCGTATCGGGACTTCAACTGAATACATAGCAATTGACCCAACTCGTCCAATTCTTCTGTACGTACCATTGCAAAAAGGAAATCGAGTGTCATTGGAAGACCGAAAGATTCTGACGTATCGGTAATGCTAACATCCGAATTGTTAGCACCACCACGATTCGTCTGAGTTGCAGTCCAAACAGGAACATCAAATTCAACCGCCAGTGCGCGTAGTTCCTCGGCGATGCTCTTGACAATTGTATAGGAATTTGCGTTTTGATTCTTGACACGTTGACTAGCACAAATGTTTAGGTAATCGATCATGATTACGTCTGGTAGAAAATTCTTCTTTGTTTTCAGTTCATCGAGTAATGCCCGGAAATGCCCCGCATGAGCATTCCCTGTTGGGTATTCCTTGATAATCAGTTTTCCATGGGTCTTGGATTGTAGTTCTTCAACCTTCGTAGTGAACGTCTTTTTACCAATCTTGAACAATTCGTCAATATCAATGTTCAACAGGTTGCAGTCAATACGTTCGGCGATTCGTTCCTCACTCATTTCCATCGTGATATAAAGTACGTTTTTGCCCTGTTTAAGTGATGCAGCAGCAAGGTGGCAAAGAAACAAAGATTTTCCTACGCCAGTTGATGCAAGAATGCCATTAAGCGTTTTTCGAGGTATACCACCTTTCGATATCTTGTTGAACATCGATAAATCAAACGGAAGGCGATCTTCCTTCATATGATAGTAATCATACCGCTTTTCGGCGTCATCGTAGAAATCATGCCCAACGGACTTATCAAACGATACTGAGATTGCTTCTGCTAGAAGGGAAGGCAACGCATCTTCTGTATACTGTTTGTCCTTACCATCAAGAATCGTAATCGACCGCATAATGGCATTATGAATCGCCTTCTCTTTACAGAATTTTTCAGTGCGTTCAATTAACCATTGTTGCTTGTCAGTAGAGACATGATCAAGCCCAGATATGATTTCTAGAATCTGATCATGCTCGTCTTTGTTGCATTGAACCTTGTCAGCATCAATGGTTAGCGTGGTTATGTTAGGAAGTTCGTTATACTGTACGAAATGCCCGTTGATCAGTTTGAATACTTCACGGTCCCTGCGATCATGAAAATAATCTTCTTGTAAGAACGGTAAGACTCGTCTTGCATATAATTCATCGTTTACAGTGTTTGAAAGAATTACTTCTTCAATTCGCTTCATCTATGCCGCCTTTCAGTAGGTACTCGGATTCTTTCACGGCTGTCTCCATAAGAGCAACCAATATGTCTCCGGTCACTTCCTGAAATGCATCTCTATCAGTAACCATTTTATCATTCATAACGTCACAGTCAAATTTGATCGTGTATGTACCATCCTCGTTAGGAGCATCTGCAAACTTGATTTCTCCGTAGACAATCTTGAAGTCTTTGAATTGACCTTCGGTAATTTCGATAACGTTGAAGTCATGGTGTTTCTCATCTAAAACTCTAAACATAATATCCTTAATCAAGAAGTCTTGTTGATGGACAGTCAATCCGTGCACATGCGAAACCCGTTATTCCGGAAATGACACGATTACATGCCGGGCACTTCTGGCCAATTTCCATGAGAGAAATTCTACCGTCATCCTTGGGCGGAGACCATTCAGGGATGCTCTCCGTATTGGGCGTTCCAAAACATGCCGCACACGTTACATTAGTTGGTGCATTCGGTGCACCACATCTTGGGCATGCCCATCCTACGTTGTAACTCATTTATGCTTCTCCATCATGGTCTACGTGCTCTGCATGTTCTTGAATCAATGCGGCAGTACCTAGTTGAAACTTTTGCTGAACAGCCGTCTGGAAAGTCTTGTCGGTCAAGACTGGAATCCAAAACTCTTTACAATTTGTGTCTGCCAGTCGATAGTTCTTTTCGTCGCCCTGGCGTTGATACCATCCGTTCTTGGGTTTCGTGCAATGCCCAGTTTCGAGAGCAATATCCATTAGACCAGACCACCTATTGATACCACCATCAAATGTGACTGTAAACGGGCACTTCATCTTTTCCTTAACGTATCTAGACTTCTCAATATTGATCGTAAAGTTATAGCCAACGACTTCCGTACCTTCTTTTTCTTGTGATCGCCCAATGATCCAAATGGCATTCGCTGAGTAGTAAATTCCAGTATTGTGACAGACAACACCATTTTCTAGAATATAATGGTGGTTATCAGCTACAGTAATATCATACACTTTCTGTTTGCCGACTTTCGTTACTCTTTTTACGATTAATCCACCACAATTTTCTTGCTTCGGACATTTTTCGTCTTTGTTCATCTGTTTTTGGTTTACCACGGTGTGAATCTCCTATTTTCTTTCCGCATAATGATTTGGTTTCAGCGGAATGTGTTTTTCCATAAAACCCATTTTCTATACCGCTTCTTCCTCTTTTCTTTCGTTCATCCTCTGATAGGATTGTTCCTTTAGAAACACCAGCATATTCCCCAGATAACACTTTAGGATGATCTCGTTTTAATCTAACACATTTATCCGTTACAACATGCTTATATGTGGCATAACTGGGATCAGCGAATGATGAAAATGTTGCTATAGATTTATTAAAAAATTCTACACTAGCAACTACATCGTAGTTTATCTGAATATCTCTCTCAGCTATCAACGCATCAGAATATGATTCAAATGTACCTAAAACTTTAACTTCATATGGAATTAATGATTCTACTAACTGTTTGAATACTTTATCAGCCGATGAACCACAATATTCTTTTCCTCTTGAATTTAAAATTTTATTGTTAACTACACTACAGTTAGATTTACTGCCGATATATTTGTTTGGTAGCGTATCTATATTAAATTGTATTAGATAGACTATGTTCATTAATAAATACCTGTTCGTTATTATTGATACAGGTATTTATTACTTTTGACACTTCACTTCCAACTGTTAGTTGATCTGCAGTTATCCACCCAGATTTAGTTAAAAATGGATGGGTTTCAGAAACAGTACAGACATAACCATCTTCAAATTCTATTTCATAACACTCAGGTTCGCCGTCTTCAAGAGTATCTGGATTCCAGGTGTGAGTAACCATCTTTTCGCCTTCAAGAGTTGATACAATATCACCTCTTGCAATATCTTGAATAGCTTTTAGACCTTGTAGTGTGTGGATTTTTGTGTCAGCAACCATACAACCCCCACTTACAACAGTCTTAGAATACATTTCTTGTGTTTGATATGTATGATTTACCACAATACATGGAATATCACGGGTCGTCAGATGTGGAGTCACGATACGGAACAATGACTTCATGGCTTTTGCACGTGTCATGTCAGCAGCAGAATTTTCATTCTTCGCGTCTTCTACTTCCTTCTTGGATGCAAGATTTCCGACGGAATCAATGAAGATGATAACGTGGTCGTTGCGCTTGATTTCTTCCAGCCGTTGAGCCAAGTCAAACTTCAGTTGTTCGATATGTTCAACGGGGATATGCAAAACACGATCTGCGTCAATACCTTGTGCTTTGATATACTCGGGCGTAATACCAAATTCAGAGTCATAAAATAAACAGATTGCATCTTCATACTTTTTCATATAAGCTTTAACCATAATCAAAGACATGAGAGACTTGAAGTGTTTTGATGGACCGGCGATTACCGTTAGACCAGGAACTAGACCTCCATCTAGTTTTCCCGCAAGGGCAATGTTCATGATGGGTATTTCGGTTGGGATCATGTCCTTGTCATTGAATAGGACAGACGTTGATAGTGTTCCTGCTGCGATATTTCCCGCTTTCGTCATGCGTTCTAGTAAGTTCATTATTTTCCTTTAGGTTGATTGATTAAGCATGGTCCTTTCCATGCATACATTACATAGTAAAGCAAAAGACCTCAAGACGCAAATTTATCTTGAGGTCTTTTTGACTAATACGACTTAGTTTGTGACTGTACCCGTAGTGCCTGCGCCGCCAGTGCCACCGTTACCGCCAGATGCGCCGGATGCACCGTTACCGCCAGTTGTCGTGCCTGATCCGCCGGTTCCTCCTGTACCACCAACTCCACCCAGGCCACCTTGACCACCAGTGTTCGTCACAGTTGGATTGTAAGCGCCAGACCCTAGCGTTCCAGAGCCACCAAGACTTGAGTAGTCGCCTGCACCCATGGTGCCAGTTCCAGACAAAGTGCTTTCAGTGAACGAACCCGAACCAATAACGCCGTGACCACCAATCGTCATGTTAGCTGCGGGGGCTTGTACATATTGATAGCCCTGCCCAGCCGCACCACCAACTGAATTCGTTAGGTTGGTAAGTGCTTTGCCGCCGACCCATAAACTTGCCACGCCTGTCCATGGCGCCACAACTTCACCCGCTGCTCTGATGCCTTCAACAAACTGGTTCTTTGGTGCAACGTATGGTTGCACAGCCGCTAGGTTTTCATTCCCTCCGTTCGCTGGCGCATAAACTGAAATCTCTGATACACCACTCATGGAAATCGATTGTCCAGCAATACCCTTCAACTGAAAGATTGGGCGTCCAGACGCTTCCAGTTTTGCCTTATTTTGATCACTGACTGTCTTAACGTAGACAGAATAATTTGCATCAATTACCTTGGAAGGCGCTCCACTACATGCTGATAAAATAACTGCTGCTGCGATACTTGTTAGAACTAACTTCATTACGTACTCCTTTTATCAAAAATAAAATATCCTTGTCCTTCGCGGAATTGCACTTCCTAAGGACTCTAACACTGAAATGGTTGAATAAGTTAGATAAAAAAATCTTCTAAACTTGGTCGTTTTTCTGGATTCCAACCTATCGCAGTTGTGATGCCAAGTAGGGGAGCAATAAAAACTTTCTCCCACTGTTTTTCATAATCAATGTACTTATGTAAACCCATATCTGGAGGCAACGTTCCGAATGATGGGAATGAAATTACGTTTTCACGACAAGGATTTGGAACCTTGAGATAAATGAACTTGATCTTATCTCCGTCCTTGATAGGTACAACGTCTTTATTATTTCGATTCATATGGTTATAAATCAGACTGCCTCTCACATGAATCGGTGTTCCTGACTTGAAAATAGCCTTATTATCTGTGTATTTAGTCAAGTCGTTGCACCCACGAGGAAATGCAATTTCCTCAGGAGTCATCTTCAAAAACTTCTTCTTGAGATCATCAACAAACTCATATAGTGCTTCTTGATCACTCTCAAAAATCAACGTAAGAGCATCTTTCAAATATTTACGTATCAAGACTGGGGTTGATGATTTGATCAAATCCATACCCATGATCTTCAACTTGTATGGAGTATAATCGACGCCTTCCGAATTATGCACGATCATGGCATATCTTTTCTTGGCGGTCCAGATCGCTTTAGACGCGATGGCCTCGCGCTTCATCGCCATCGTTTTCTTATAGCAATTGCCGATATTATAGATATGATCAATCGAGGCATTGAGTACCTTCTGGAATCGGTCTTCTCCTACTTTATCAAGCAACTTTACAGTTTTATCAAGACTCTCATTAGGAAAGAATTGCTTGACAAGACCATCAACATTCAGATAAATCGAATCGGTATCACCTGCAATAACATAATCAACGTTATCAGTTTTCATGATTTTATTCATATACTGATTCATAACAAGTTCGATATGTTGATCAGAAGCCTGCCCGGTTAGAGTTACTGCTTCTCCAACGCGAAGGTCAAAATATCTAAAAACATGATTCGTCATAACTCCATAAAGTGAGTTGTTCAGCGTCTTATATGCGTTTTGTTTACCACTCAAACCAGCAATTTGGATTAAAAGATTTTTGTCTTTAGTCTTGTCATATTCCTGTTCAAGTGCTAGCATTTGCTTCTTGACGACTTTTCGACTATCCGTTATAACCTTTGAAACTTCTGGAACGATTCCTAACTTTTCTTTTGAAAATATTGCTCCGTTGGCCGCGATAGTAAAATCACCATCGGGACGTTCAAAATTACTATTCATGAATCGTTCGACATTTACATTAGGAATTACTCCCATTATTGTTTCGGGGCTAATATTCCATTGTTGCATGATACTAGGATATAGTCCCGTGAAGTCAAACGACATGGTCCAACCATAATAGCCTGGGATTGGCTCTTTTACCCACGCTCCTTCGAAATCACCTTTTGCTCGACCAGTATGATTTGGAATTACAATATCTTTTGCTTTTAGGTAATTATAAATGAAGATATCCCACGTCTTCACCATGCCGAAACCATCAGCAATATTCACCTTTGCGGTGTAACCCAGAGTGCAGATAATTTCGATAAATTTCAACTTTTCGTCAAGTCTATCAACAAGAGCAGTATCTTTAGCGTTATATCTTACAAAATCGTTCCATTGATTGGTATATTGTTCCTTGAACGACCCTTCCAATTCCATTTTGGTGTCACCAAGTTCCAATTGAGAAATGAATCCCAACGTATATGATTCTCTAGATGCTTGTACATATTTCTTGTACAGTTCCATATAATCAAGAACAACGACACCAACGATATCCCATTTAGTTACTTTTTCAGTAGAACCGAATTTACCAGGTATTTCTCGACTATTGATAATATTCCATGGAGATAACTTTTTCGTCCATGATTCATCTAATATTCGATTCAATCTACCAATCAAATATGGAATATCGAATCCCCCGATATTCCAACCAGTAATAATATCTGGTGTATTACCTTGCCAAAACTCAATGAATCCCTTGAGCATCGAGTATTCGTCCTTGAATTGACGGTATTCGAAGGCATCATCGTTGGACTTTTCGTATGGTTTGAATCCAAAAACGATATTCGTTTTCGTAAGTTTATCTTGTGCAGAAATAAGAAGAATTTGCTCTTGAGCGCTTTTTACATCAGGGAAACCTCCCAATTCGACGGAGGTTTCAATATCAATCGTCATTACTTTCATGTGATCGATATTGAATGATATGTCGCCTTTGAAATTTTCTGCGATATATTGATATTGGAATTGTTTCATTCCGAATACCTCAAAACCTTCAACGTCCTCATAACGCTTGATATATTCTTTTGCTTCGTTGATTGAACCTAGACTAACCGGTTCAACTAATTGACCATACAAAGTTTTATATTTTGTTGGTTTTTTTGTATTAATGTAAAGCGTAGGCGAAAAATCCAGTTTTTCATGAACTCTCCGACCATTTTTGTAACCTCGGTATAAAATCTTGTTACCGTATTGAAGTACGGATGTGTAGAACTCTGACATAGATTTCCTTATGTAATGCAACCATGATACACTACCAAAACATGAAAGTCAAATTGGTATTGTAGCAGTTCCATGACCTTTTGTGCGTATCATTTCAAGATGATGCTTTTCGCTTATATATTTACCTTTATACATTCTTTCTGCTGGCGCGCCGTTCGCCCTTATTCCGCCGACTGACATCGCCTTTTCCGTACACAAAGGAAATTGACAAATATGGCGAACCATTCCGGCAAACTTACCGCGTTTTTCGTAGTAAAAATGTAGTGGTTGCATTATTTCAAATCCTCAAATTTGTTTGCCTTTGTCTTGTCAAATCGAACTTCAACGAACCGAGGAAGAAACAGACTATACTCTCCTGTTGTCTTATCTTTAATTATCTCGTTATATAGAACAGTGATGATCTTATCAACAAAAGTATATGCGATCTTACGAACATCATCAGAAAATCCTGATACGTTAACCTTAATAATACCTTCAGCAGTTTGACAATCAAGAGAACCGACCATTCCAGCGAACTTACCTTTTCCTTCTTTCCAACCAGTAACCAGCAGGTCTGCTTCTTCAATGGCTTTCATCTTACCAAGGTCTTTGGTGCGTTTCGGCTGCCATACTGAATTCATGTTTTTCAGAATCGCGCCTTCTTCACCATTGGCACGTTGATCATTATAAAACTTGAATGCTTCATCTTCAGAATTGACAACGATAGAATGAACAAGCAGAAAACGCGAGTTGAGTTGTTGGTTAAACACAATGTTGAATCTGTCATTCAACATATCAAACCGTTTTGTATAAGGCAAAGAAGAAGTGAAATCGACGTTATCCCAAACAACGAAACGAACGTCATCACATGCCTCGGCTGAAAGTGTTCCTTTAATCGATTTATTAGCTAAACCGTTGCTGGTCTTACGATCGAGAGGTTTATTATTTTTGAAGAATAACAATTCACCATCGAAGGTTTCTCCAGGGAGCATCAGGCCTTTTGCAGATTCATCAAGAGCACCATGCAACACGAATTCCTTGCCTTGGCGCGACCATGCCCGAGCACTAGTGCCATCGAAATAAACGTGGCATCGGGCACCATCCATCTTTGTTTGAGCGTATGCAGGATACTTGATACCAGAGATATCCTTATGAGATAGCATCACATCGAAAGTTGGAATCAGCCCTGGCCATATTTTGTTAGCTGTACCATCAGTGAATCCTGCACGAAGATCACGGTCAATAATTCGTTCAATAACGATGGCATCTTCACGATTCATGCTGCCGAGCATCTTGGCCAGGTATTCAATTGCAGCGTTACCAGTAACACGTCGAGCCGACAAATATTCCAGTCCATCAAGGGCTAGTCTCAAACTAATATTTGTTGAGATTCCTTGTATTGCTTCGGGAATCTTCTTGATCCAGTAATTGATATAGGGGTGATATGCGGCGACGATAACAGCCTTCAACAATTCATTATCTTTTTCTCGCGTGAGAATTGCTTCCTTCGCAAGACGGGAAGGATTTGCCCCAATCTCGTTTAGAATTTCAAGAATGTTCATCCTTCGTCCCCAAGAATTTCTTCCCACTTACCTGGAGGAATTCCAGTCATGATAAATTCACGTTCATCTGTAGTTAGATTCGGCATAGCTCGTTGAATTAGCGCGTCATTTTCCCGCGCTAAGAGGTGTTCTTCCGTTATCGGAAGTTCGAGCACATTCTTTTCCCCGGTAAAGGGATTAATTCGTTCGATCAACATTGTTTTTGCTTCATGAAGTTCAAAAATTCTTCTGCAAGATATCCGTCTTCCATGGCACAAAGCAGAGAATCTCCGTCACAAATAACTCAGTCAGCAGGATCGCCTGATGAATTCGGCGTATTCGACATCCAAGTCTCCGTTGGAGAAGGATAGTTCAAGATCAGTGCATGTCATTTCAAAACCTCGATTCGCACATTATGAAAACCAAACTTCTTAGCAATCGCCTTGGCATATGATCTTGCCGAAGGCAAGTTCGGAAAGCGGCAAGACTCGCTTTTGGCGATAAAGCCACATACTTCCTTGTCGAAAACTACCTTGTGGGTATACAACATTTTCTGCTCCTAAGTGACTATGACTGCATCTTACATGAGTGCCGAATTATTGCCAAGTGAATACTTGAGAAAAGTACCATTCACGTGCCTTCTTAGAAATTGAGCCGTTTACATCCTTCGGCTCAATCAAAGAGTCACGCATAGTGTCAGATTCTTCCTTGATTACGTCACCGACGATCCACTTCAAGAAGATGCCAGTAGAAGTTTGATTCAACGGTTGATTCTGTTCCTTCAGGTAGTCAATACCTTGATTTAGACGTGACTCGGTAACCACGTTTTCAATGAATTCCTGAATAGATGCAACCTTCTCGGTATCAACAGCAGCAAGAGTCTTGACCTTGGATTTTCCATGGATTTTAGCATTACCAGATTTTGCAGAGTTCTTAACATGATTCACATCAACTTCGTACTCTTTACCGTTTGAAATAATTTTAAGCATTTCTCTTTTAACCTTAAAAATTTGTATAAACATAATATCATAGGAGACAATTATGTACAAGTCTATTTTAGAAACATTACCTCACAATCAACACTATCTATCCAGATATATAAGATTTATCGAAAGCAGAAATAAAGACTCTATTAAAGGGGACAATCATCACATATGTCCTAAAAGTAAATATATGTTTCCTCAGTTTTCAAACATAAAAGAACATCCATGGAACGTGATAAAGCTAACCCATAGAGAACATTTTATAGCACATTGGATACTATCCAAGGTATTTACTAATATAAAACACAAATCGTCCATGTTAAAAGCATTCAGTAGAATGCGCGATAGAAGTAAAACACATAACGATGTATATTACAATTCTAGAATATATGAATCTGCTAGAATGGCAAACATACTATCTATGACTATAAACAACCCAATGCATAATCAGACGATAAAGGACAGAGCAAAAGATAAATGGAAAGTATTTCTTCTTACGGAGGAAGGAAAAACATTCAAACAAAATCAATCTGACAGAATGAAAGGTGTTGATTTTAAGTCGTTCTTTACTGAAAGTGGTATGACTGACTTACGAAATAGGTGGTTAAATATTCCAAGACCCAAGACACAGGAACATATATCAAATCACAAAAGATCAATCTCTGATGGCATCTACAAAACACCATTTGGGAGTTTTTACACCCCAAACGATGCTTCTAATAGTGATAAGAATGTTGACAAGTTATCCAGATATTTGATAATAAAATACTGTAAGAATGAAGTTGATGGATTTTCGTTTATTCCAAAAACTCAAAATCAAATTCATTGATTTTATTGGCAAGACAAAAATTTATTACCTTTTGTCTGTCCTCACTTGGCAAATCAATACCCTCTATCCATGTTCCTCCAACATGACGTTCGCCCTTCACCTTGAACACTAAACTGGGCGAGTTGTATCCCGGAGTAACACACGTCCATACGACACCTTCGCCGATGCCGATCTTGCCGAATGCCTTACCAACAGGACACTCGTTTTCGACTGCTTCAGTAATCTCGTTCAACTTGTTTTGAGCAGGAGCAGGAACGTTGAAGTCAATATCAATTTCCCACATAGGGAAATTGTTGATGTTGTAAATGTTCAAGTCAGGACGTTGAATGAAAGAGTATTGGTCCATGTTCAACCATACGCCATCCGCCAGAATCTTGAAGATAACAAACATCTTAGGCAGCCCGTTGATAGCAACTCCAGACTGAATGTTACCACCGCACCACTCGCCGAAGATTACACATTCGTTAGCGGGAATCTGGTTAAAGAATTGATTCCAGTCAATACCGTCTGCCCAGAATGCAAAGCCAGCATTGTCAGGACCTTCCGCCTTGATAATGTTGGAACGAGACTGAAACCACTGTTCACCGCTAACCCTAGCAACGGCCGCGTTAGTACCGTGTAACTTAACCGTACCACGAAACTTCAAGGTAGGCAAAGTCTCGTTCTTATGAAAGAACCGCACTTCCTTGATTACATTACGAAATTGCCCAATAGAAGGAAACTTGATATGTTCCATGTTATTTCTCGTCAAATCCATCCAAAAAATTTAAACTCAGCATAGGCGATCAGTGCGACCACAAAAAATCAATACAAACACAAAGAAGAAACAATCCATTATAGTTCCTTAGATGATTGAAGTGCATATGGTGTCATCAAAGCTAATCCAAAGAAAGAACCCAGTGCAATTGTCATCAGAGATTCGGAACCAACTGCGCTCATGACGAAAACAAGACCGACGAAAAACATTGTGCCTTTGACTGACATGATGAACTCCTCGTTTACGATGAAATACATTCTACAGAAGTGTGTATTTATTGTCAACAAATAAAAAGGAACCGAAGTTCCTTTTTATTTTCGACGTCTTACAGAGTTTATTCCGCTGGAGCAGGCGCTACTTGCTTCATTGCTTGACCACGAATCTTACCAATCAGGTCGGCGACCTGACTAAACGGTTTTTCACTCAATGCAACCAATACTGCATTCACTTCATCCAAAGTCAATTCGATTGTTAGTTGAACCTTTTCTTCCATAATTTACAACCTTTCATTTATTACCAATGGTATATTTACTACACAATTCCCAATTATGCTTGTCCTTATAAGAAACAATCTTAATTGAACTCAATGCAGATTCCTTTTCAGTCTTTTTCGGATCAACGATGAACAATAATCCCCATTCTTCCAAAAGATTGATGATCATATTTCTACGCTCAATATCTTCTTCACTCAACGACGATTGTTTACCATCTAATGCAAATAATTCTTTGAAATGGGTGATAAAATACTTCCCGCGTTTATGCAATATATGACAACTCTGATACAACTTTTTATCTTTGAATGAAGGAATACCGATTCGTGTCAACGTTTCCTTGATCTTTAGAAATGCCTCAGGATCATCCAGTCGGACTTCTACTAATGTTTCTATCATAAAATATCACTTTCTACCACCACGTTCTAAATTTTCACGGATAACTATCATCTGCGAAGGTGTCAGAAACCGCGAATACTCCACGGCTCTGTCATTATTTATGTAGTAATATTCCATGATTGCTGCTATATCATCATTAGATTTTACTTTTGCCCAATTATCGTATCTCTTACCTTTTGGAATAGAATGATAATAAAAATCTAATTGCCATTTCTTTTCAATTGCGGCATTCAAGTTCATTTCATTTGCGTGAAATATCGTATGTAGATTATAACTGAATGCACGATTCATTAGGAATGGAAGATACTCTCGTTTGGTTTCTTCGTCCCATTCGATCTTAGTCTTACTATCAATCGCGTTTTTTATGTCGAACGTTTTCATTTCCAACTACACGTCATCATAATTTCCGTCAATGCTGCCACTGAGTTGATTTCTTGATCAGCGACAAATGCTGCTTGGAACTGATACTTCGCAAGAATCGTCACAAGATCAGGAACAGCTTTCGGCTCCATCTGTTCGGACACCTTAGAATAAAGGTCTGAGAATAATTTCACGCTATCAACATCTAGATTGTGTGCTACCCAGTGTCGAACATCCCTGAATTTACGTTCCTTCAACGCAGTCACCAACTTGTTCAGATTGTCTTCCGACAAGTTGACGAGAATGCCCGTATCAATCTTTCCGGACGAACTATACCGTTGTAGTTCATTCAATACACGACGGTAATCTGGAAAATGCTTCTGGATAAGTTCTGCCACAACTCGCTTGTCATATTCGATGTTCTCCATGTCCAGAATCAACGAAACGCGCTTCATGAATTGTGTGGCTAGCTTCGGCTTCTCGGAGTTTGGAATTTTGAACTCATACACGGCGCAACGAGATTGCAAGGGTTCAATGATTCGATTGCGATAGTTGCAGGTGAAAATGAACGTGCAGTTTTTCGAAAATTCCTCAATGAATCCACGCAATGCGGGTTGAACAGAATTTGCGTTTAGGTAATCCGCCTCGTCAAGAATAACCACTTTTTTTGCGTCATAAAATGACATGGTCGAGGCGAACGATGCAATCCTAGTACGTAGAACATCAATGCCGTTATCGATAGAACCGTTGACAAGAAGCCAATCAGCACCAACTGTTTCACATAGAGCAATGGCTACCGTTGTCTTTCCAACACCAGCGTTACCAGACAACAACATCGTTGGTATTCGATTACTTTGTGCGATACCTTTGAACGTGGTTTTTAGTTCTTCGGGAAGAATACATTCATCGATCGATTTTGGTCTATATTTCTGAACCCAGACAAATTCATTGGGATTGCTTGTTACTTCTGACATAACTTCCTCATGATAAAATGGTGGGACTGGAGGATTACGATACCTCGACCTTGGCGTTATGAGCACCCTGCTGCTTCCTCTGAGCTACAGTCCCGTAAGAGTTATTTATTGCTTACTCTTATGTTCTTTCTTCAATGACTTGTACATCTGCTTCTGTGCATTACCACCATCCGGAACAATCCCACGTGCGATCTTCCGCAACTCTTTAGCAACTTTTCCCCGCATATTGTTTTCTCCTTAACTGAATTGGCAATCTTCGAGAGCGATAAAGTAAGTCACCTTATTGTTCTTACCAACGAAACGCCCGATGTTCTTCTTGCTGATTTCGACGGTATAATCATCTTCGATCATCTTCAAGTTATCATTCTTGATGATTAGATTGAACGTTTCCTTAGTCTCTGCGCCAGTCTCAAGCGTGAAACCATTACTGGTTGCATCTTTACGATCACCCATCGATACAGTGACATTTTTGCCGTCGCCAGAAATCATAACGTCTTGAATTCCAAGATTGGCACCAGCTTTTGCAATCGAAATCAATTGTGCTGCGGTAAGCATAAACGATACATCCACCGCAGGCATTGTGATTGCCTTCTGAGGATATACAAGAATGTTAGGGCTTGCAAAGGTAATCTTGTACTTGATTCCTGACTTCGCTAGTTCCACGTTGGTCTTACCGAACGTGATTTCAGGATCATCAAGTTCATTCAATGAACTCAACAACTGAGAAAGATTGAAGATTCCGAAATCGACTGGGAACTTTTCTGGAACTTCAACCTCGGCCATGATGTTCTTCTGAATCGACATGGTACTCAACGTCGAGCCAGCTTTGACAAACAAGTTTGAGTTAATTGTGGAAAAATTTTTCAATAACAACATCGTATTTTTTGACAACTTCATATATTATACTCCTTCAGGTTCTGGTACAGACACAACTACTTCATCTACATCAATAATACTACACCCGGCACGAGAAAGCAAATCTTTCAACAGACCAGTTGGAGTCTTGACGCTGCCCCAGTTCTGCGTATATGACTTGAGTTGTCGACCTGTCAGTCGATGTTGATCCGTGCCGTCAGTAACGCGAGTTTCAACTCCATCTGCATTGGTTTCAGTCTTGAGCTTGGGAACGTCAATGACAATCTTGTTCCCCAATTTGCGCCAGTGCTTCATTTTGTTACGAGTATGCGCCATACTATACTTCCTTCTTCAAATCGTCGATAAAACTTTGGATGTACCAAACTGCCTTTTCACAATCTTGAATCTGTTTTTCGACAGAATCAAGACCAACCTCATCTTTCAGCCCTTGACGCCATAGATACTTCATGGCGTTTCCAATCTGGAAGTTGTAATGTTTCGTAATGTCGATACACTCAACTCCAGACGGATGTGACGTGTAATGCTTAGGACGGTTGACGGGATCATTACATGCCGTGTTAGTTTTCAATTCAACCCGAACGTACTTAGCAATACCAGCAGCAAGTCCTTCACACATATGGTATTCACCATCAATCAATTCTTCACCACAATACTCACAGAAGTGCGTCATTTTAATCATGTTTAAATATCCTTGTAGAAGTTATGACCACAATGATTACACTTGTACCGTTGCTTGGTGCCGTCAAAATTGAACCCCTTCTTATGAACCGATCCACTACCGCAAGATGGGCATACTACGGCAGCCCGAGGTGCAGTCACGTTTTTGTAAGTCTCGGTAATCTTTTTGATCAGTTCATATACCGTCATTCCGATAGATGCGGTACAATCAATATCATCAGCATCAAAACCAAGGTCTTCCTCGACATTCATGATCAATTTAACAAGATCAAGTCTGTCAAGTCCAAGATCCAAGAAAGTTGTATCAAGTTCATCTTCATTAAGATATCCATAATCAACAATAAAATTGTTGATGGAATCAAGAATACGATATTCTGTATTGGTTAGTTCGATATTGCGGGATTCAACAGGAGCATCAATGACTTCAACAGACTTCTCGTTGTAATCCTTGTTCAGATACTTTTGCTTCCAACCAGGTGCGGTAATATCCTTCCAAATCAGATACTTGGCAGCACGACCCTTTGCGTTATTATAGTCAGAAGGAATCGACACCACATCCGCAGGATTGATCTTAACCAGCAACAGTCGGTCACCATCACCATTGCCATACTTGTCAAGATAGTTCTTGGAACAGAAGTGAAGACCTTGCGAACACGTATTTTCACGGCGGTCATCCACCGTGTTGCGAGGCATTTCAACAACAGTTCCAACAGCGTTCATAAACTTGCCATCATGAATGGAAGTGTAATTGTTGTTAACCATTTTGTAGGCAATGAAATGCCCATCGGATGTGATGGGAAGTTCGGTTTCTTCCAAGAACAAATACAGTTCATCGACCGCAACCTTTGAAGGATTGGACATCAAGTTGTTCATGAAAGCAACCAGAGGAGCAGCATCAAAACCGTCATGAATCATTGCCAAGACACGAGTGGTCATAGTGTTATGCAATTCCGTCTTTTCGCCGTTCGGCATCATGTAGTAAACGACCCCATTTGCGACGGAGATAACGTCCCCAGACTTTGACCCATAATCGGTGATGATCTTGGCGACAGACATTTTAGTAACGGCTTCGTAATTACCAGACTTGATTCCTGCTACTGCATCAGCGAACTTTGGATGATCGCTTGTAAACTTCGTCACTTCGCCCGTTTCCAAGTTCATGACAGACACATAATTGCTTGTAACAATGTGAGAATACGACATTTTCAAACTCCTTTTTCGATTAGATTTACATACTCTTGAATATGCGCGCGTCGATCAGTCCAAATAGTCCCACCAACGTACCTGTCAAATTCAATATATTGTAACATCGGATAGATTTCTTTGCAAATTTTTTCGATGTTTTCGTAATTAATGATATCAATAACATCCAGCGTTTCTCCTGAAATCCGACATGCTTGTTCTAACGTCTCCAAAATTGCAGTCGTTGAACCATATTGACGAGTAATATCAATGTGTTTCGCCTTTACGACGCAAATAATATCCTTAACTGGTTTAAGGATTTCATCAAGTTTAGTTGACTTTATGTCGTAAAACGTCAAATTGCCGAACACTCGATTGTTGCGCACAGCAGAACCCAACCAGTTAATCTTAGCATTTTCGATATCCTCTGCAAGAGCTGGACTATTTTTCAGGTTTTCGATGAACTTTTTCATTGCAGTCTTTTGGTCATCAAAAGCAAGAACTTCGCCCTTGTGACCAATAACATAATATCCTTGGTTATGTAGAAATTTGACGGTAGACGTGAATTCTGGATTAGCATCACGAGAACGAGCATCCCTGATGTTCAATGACACCTTGTCTGTGTATCCTTCTGCTTGCATCTTGGTAATACGTACAAACATGCGTCCATCAAGCAGGTAATAATCATCATCAGACGTTCCGCGTCTTTTTGTGGTACGAGGAACCTTAGGCAAAGACGATGCATTTATGACAGGAAACTCTGGACCAAGCAGATTTTCTTCCATGATCACGAAAAAGTCGGTCGATCCTTTGTAAGCTTGTTTTACACGTGCGGCAGCATCCCGAACACCTTCACGCAAGACAACCTTGACTCGTGCGATTTGATCAATCGCAACGGAAAGTGTGCGATAATCTTTGTTAGTATTAAGGTCAAACGATTCACTAACATTCACCGCGTAAGTTCGCCAACAGTTGAAATTCCTGAGGGCGTCGTTGATGTTCTTGTACTCGCCCCGATGCACTATTGACAGACTTACGCCAGGTTTCCATGTCACACAATAACGTCGAAAATCGTTGGGAAGATCAACAACCCCGTATGAATTTCCCTTTACCGCCTCGCGGACGAAATCATGAGGATAGTTGTTCCATTGAGTCATTACGAGACTGCGATACTCGACGCCATTTTTAGCAACAGAAATTGCAGCCTTGATTTCCGACAACATTTCACTACCAATTTCCTTCAAACGATTAATGATCGCCGTTGTGGTCTTGGTATTGTATTGAATCTGTTCCCGAGAAATGCCCAAGTCAATGGAACTCGTTTCGAAGAACAGGTCAATGTTGTTTTTGAAAAGACTGAGAATCAACGGTTGATCGATTGAACCGCCCAACTTTTTCGCATCAAGTGGATATTCGCGCATCGTTGTGATTACGTTGATGCCGCTGACATAGTCAGACCGAATACCATACTTTTCAGTTTGCTTTTTATAGCTGGTCTTCACAATGCCGATATTCCTGTTGAACTTCGGAAGAACCCGATAGTGCTTGAATGCCTTATGAGCAGCGGACTCCCACAGATGAAACTTATTCTTTTCGATAGGAATTCGGACTTCAAGACCGCTTTCTTCGGTCTTACCTTCGAAGACTTTTGACAGCGCGAGACTACCTTCCCCGTTTACGAAAACTTCAAGTTTGATCATCTTTCCATTATGATGGGAAACGAGCGACCACGTGCTTGAAACAGACGCAACAGACTTTGAACCGATGCCGTAAAAGCCGATGGCGTTTGCGTCATCTTGCTTAGACGATTCGCCAAATTGGGTCAGAAACTTGAACAAGTCGGGTTCAGACATACCAGGACCATAGTCACGAATTACCAAGTCCGGCTCAACAGGTGTTGGCATGGTGATTCGAATAGGTTCATCTTCCTTACCGACCATACGGTGTGCATCAACACCGTTTGCTGACAACTCCGACAGAACCGCGTATTCCTTGTCAGTGTAAAGGAAGTTTGAAAGCATGGCAATCAACTTCTTACCATTAGTTTGCGACATACTAAACTCAACCGCGTTGGTCAAGTTAGTCTCTACCGAGCCCATACCCACTTGCATATTAGCCATTACAAAACTCCATATCAAAAGTAATTCTCATGTAATACATCTTACATAAGTGCCGAATTATTGTCAAACTTTTATTCTACTTCCTTGATACGAGCACCAGATGCCATGATTGTGATCTTCATGACTTTGAAAGGAGAACGTTCATAATTTTCAACTTCTTCCGCAACGAATTCTTTGAACGATTTCATGATAGTCATCCTCTTTACAATCTAATATTGAGCGAATGACTACATGTTACAGAAGATGTTAATTATTGTCAAGCACTGTAAAATTACCATGTTTTGTCAGCTTTAGATTAGCATCGAAACGATCCCCAAGGTTCTCCCGATGACTGATCACGAACAGATTTGTGTCCTTTAGTGATTCAACGATGCTCAAGAATCCATCGATGCCAGCTTGATCAAGTGACTGATCCATGATTTCATCCATGATCAAGAGGTTCGTATTTACAGATGACTTTAGACGAGCAACGTCACGAAAAACAAACATTAGAGCCAAGTTTATTCGTTGCTGCTCCCCCGCACTAAAGGATTCGTAGGTGAACGTGTCGCGGTGTCTACTCTTTACAGTTTCGTTGAAATTTTCATCCAACTCAAATGAAACAAACAGATCCATCAGGTCAAGATATTTTTTGATCAGCCCGTTCAAGACAGGTACGTATTGCTTGATGATTCTAGTCTTGATGCCAGTGTCCTTGAGCATTCCAGAGATAGCATCATAGTACGATTCCTGTTTCTTCAGTTCTTTTTTAGTTTCGGACGCCGACAAGATATCTTTAGCTAGGGAACTCAACTTTTCCTTTTCATCATCGATGGAACCGTTGTCCTGCAACATGTTTCCGAGTTCTTGATGATGTTTTGATAACAATGAATTGGCAATAGCAATCGCACTGTTGCATGTTCCGATTTCGCTTTGTAGTTTTCTTATCTGATCCTGCGTTTCGCTAATACGTGTGATTTGCTCATTGAACGACTTCATGCGTTCTTCGATTTCCTTTAGACCTTCTTCGAACTCAACAATCTTGCTGGTCGACTTCTTGATCAAATTTTCCCGATGATGTTCCTCAATGCTCTGGTGACATGTGGGGCAAATATCGGTGGTTGCGTAGAAGTCTTTGTCCTTGTCTTGCTTTGCGATGTTCGTCTTGATCTGCTTTGCGATATTGAGCAATTCGGACTTCTTGGTTGTTATCCGTTCGAAAGCGGTATCGTCCAACTCTGCTGCGTTGATGCCCAACGTCAACATTTCTATCTTTACGAATTGTGCGTGAACTTCTTCATTCAGTCGAATGATTTCCTTCTCAATGTCAGATTTCTTACCCTCTTTTTCGCTCTCCAACTTTTCCACAAACGACTGCTGCATCTTGATCTTCTCTTTCAAGAAGTTGATGTTTGTGGTTATCTTGTCAAGTTCTTCGTAGTGTGTTTTTACTTGTTGTTTCAATAAGTTATTCATGACAGAAAAAATCTTGATATCAAGAATGTCTTCGATGAACTCACGTCTTGCTGCCGCCTTTAGTCTCATAAAAGGCACATAATTGCCCGAACCCATAATGACCACTTGAGTGAACGTTTGATAGTTCATCTTCAAGATTGTTTGTTCAAGCACCTTCTGGTAGTCTCGCGTGTCCGCGTCTTGATTGAGCAACTTGCCGTTCTTGTAGATTTCAAACTTCTTAGGCTTGATGCCTCGTACAATGCGATATTTCACCTTGTTCACAGTGAAAGTAAGATCGACCTCAAGTCCCTTCTGATTTACGGAATTTATAATCTGGGGAATATTGATGTTTCGATAGGGTTTACCATACAGAGCAAACGTCAAAGAGTCTAGCATAATGGAACTTTTTCCTGTTCCATTTGTTGCGGTAACAAGTACAGACTTTGCTTGATTGTAGTCGATAACGAGAGGCGAATTGCCGACCGACATGAAATTTTTTAGTGTGATTGAACCAAACTTGATCATACGACTTCCATTTGTTGTGCTTCCGTATAGAGTGCGCGGAGCATTTTCTTGAGAACTTTTTTATCTAGAACATTATCAAGCGAGTCCACCGCTTTGTCAAGAATTTCTTTGGTGCTCTCAAGATCAAGTTTTTCGCCGGACTGTTCCTGTTCTTGGACGTTCTCGATGATCTTCACGTCCGCAGGTCCTTGCGCGTACAGCTTGGACAACAACTGATCGAATCCATATAGATTTGTTTTGCTTGAAACGATGATTTTTACATACTTACCTGCTAGACCAGAAAGATCAAACGATTTGTAATGATTGTCTGGGTCAAGTTGATCATCATAGACCATACGATGGAACAACAAATTAGGATTTTCGATGAATGTCATTTCCAGTGTGGACGTGCCAAATACGTGGAATCCCTTTGTGGATTCATGGTCGACCCACGTGATCTGATATGGCGTACCAACATAAAAAACATGCCCATCATCATTGCGGTGATGAAAGTGCCCAGAATATACAGAATCAAACTTCTTGAAGTCTTTAGTCGAAAGACCGTCCTCATGCTTCTGTCCTTTATCCATCTGAAAGCCCGCGAACTCGAAATGACCAAATGCGGCAATCGCTTCCGACGCTTTCACCTTTTCCAGTGTAGACTCAAGATTGCTTGAGTTTATCCAAGGGATGTACATAAATTTTGAGGTGCCAATGGTTACGTCGGTAGGCTCAACAAAAACGTTTATGTTATAATATTCGCGCAAAAGAAGAACAGGAGAACTCACATCATTCGTATTCCGAAAATACACGTCATGATTGCCTAGCAACACGTCCATTGTAATTTTCTCGGCCTGCATATAATCGAAAACTTTTGTCTTCCATTGATTTAGAACAACAAAGTTTACGAACTTTCTACGATCAAATATGTCTCCTAGTTGAATTATATGTTTGATCTTATGCTTTTTCATGTACGGAAACAACTGTTCCGTAAAAAATGAGATATGATAATCAGCAAATACTTGGCTATCGTTTCTTGCACCGATATGCACGTCACCCAATACAATAACTTTCATGTTATTTCTCTTCCATGAATTCTTCGAGAGAGTCCTTTATCACTTTCTTTTTCGCAGCCTTTGCTGCCTCATAACCTTTTGTGTCAAAGTAATATTGCTGTCTCATATCTTCGATTACGGCGCCTATCTCACCATCTTCAGTGTTGATAAGTTCATTGATAGGCATACTCTCGATAATTTTTGCTTTGATGTAGGATTGTTTCTGTTCAGTGCCAATTCTACGAACAAAGGCATACCAAGCAATTTGTGTAAAGTAAGCAAATGCGTATTTTGAGATTTCGGGATCATAATTATCAACGACTCGTAGACAATTTTCCAGTGCATCGCCAACCATTTCTTGGCGGAAAGAATAACCTATGAAGTTTGGGCGATATGATAACTTGTTACAAATATCGAATATACACTTGGCAATATAATCAGAAATAACAGGCTTTTCTTCATCGGGAGCAAGTTTCGCTAAAATTGCTCTACGTTCGGTAAGTGCAATAATAAAATCATCATTCGAAACATAATGATTTGTTTGTTTTTTCATGTTTATTTCCTTATGTTACATAAATACATCACTGAAGATCATAAAAATAAAATACGCAAATCAATGACAGGAATAAAAAGAGAACGTATCATTTGTAGAATCTCTGTTAGAAAAGAAATGACATTGATGGGATTCAACAAATATCTAAAGCATCTAAATAATTTAGTTGACATAATTTGATTTGTGCTCCGGGAAAGTGCTAGAAACTAAACTATAAAACTGATTATGAATGTCTTTTAGTTTTGGTTTCTCCATGTTATACCGATTAGATATTTCTAGTAATGACATTAGCATATCACTAAGAAGAATATCCAGTTCTTCGTTCAAACGAACGTTTAGTTTTACTGCTGTTACGATTCGATCTTTTAAATTGCGCATGACGTTTGTGGCTACAACGCTGCCGAACAGCCGCTTATGTTGCTCATCCATATGACAAACGTTTAGAATCTTTGAAATATGCACAAAATATTCTTCATCTTCAGAGAACGGAACCCATTGCATTAGTAGTATTTGATTTTCGTTTGCTGTTACCCTATGCGGCAAATATAGTGTCATAAAATCGTTCTCATCAGCAATACCATCAGTTTCTGTAAATAGGGTATCTCCATTATCCAACATTACGATAACTGGTGCTCGTTCGTTCTTGTTCATTTATTCTCCAAATCAATGTCTATGATACTATATTCGAATCCCTCTTTGGAGTAAATTTCCAGTCTTTTTTCAAAGTGGTCCCACGTATGATTTTCATGCTTACCAATTCGCAAATCATCCGCTAGATCAAACAAGGTAACGTGTGTCTTGTCTTTGGACATTCTCAATCCTCTACCGATACTCTGAATAACTCGAATGAGGGATTTTGTCGGGCTGGTAAACATGATGTTGTGTATTCTCTTGACGTTCACACCGGTCGAGAACACACCAGATGATGCTAATACTATAACATCATTTCCAGTCTCAATCAAATTTCGTATCGATTCCCTTTCCGCTGGTGGAGTTCCGCCATGAACGTAGTAAACGGGTCTATCGCCGGCAGACTCGCTAATAAGTCTATGCAGAACATCCCCATGTTTTTCGATAAAATTGAATAATATAAGAGTGTTTCCCGATAGAGATAATGCAAGATTTCTAATAAATTTATTACGTTTCTCATGACCAATGATAAAATCCATTTCTTTAGCATATTCGGTCTTTCTTAGTGTTTTACAGGTATCAGCAGAATACTTGAAAACTATGTTCTTGATTTTTATGTCGCTTAAAAGTTTTCTCTCTTGAAGTTCTTTTGTTGATGCTACCTTTGAAACTTCACCAAACAACGAAATGAGCATCTGTTTGTGGGTCTTTGATCTATCCAATGATCCAGTAAAACCCACTTTATACTTAGCGTTGATGCATTTTTCTACAATACTAGAAATCTCTTTTGATTTGCCTTGATGAACTTCATCCACAATAATCGCATCAAACTGAGCAAACCATTCATCTGGTATATTAGACTTTGTTTGAAGTGATTGCCACGTGGATATAAAAAAACTTTTCTTTGAATTTTTAACTTGTCCAGCATATATCACATGAACATTATCTTCGACGTTCCATTCATTCTTCGATGAGTAATCAATGAAATCGGATTTCATTTGATTGACAAGAGACACAGTAGGAACCATCAACAAAACTCTAAGATCAGATTCAATAAGATATCTGGCTATCGCATAGATTTGAGCTGATTTGCCTGAACCTGTCGGAGATAAAATTAGTCGTCTGTAGTTTCTGAGTGCCCGATATATTGCTTCATATTGATAATCTCTAAATTCAATTAAATTACCATCAGAATGAAGATTCAATGACTTTACAAAATCAACAAGTTCTGGTGCGGTCACAGACGATTTCTCAATTGGAAGCCCATATTGAGAATCACTCATAACGCACTCATAATTTCGGGATTCGCAAAATTCAATAATCTGCCGGGCGATGCCGACGTGAGTTTTTTGCTTATATACGGATATCAAATGGACATATCCGTCCCATACCTTATTCTTGAATTGTGGCGTATGTTGAAACCCAGGCATTTGGAACTTGAATGCATCGTCTAATTCTTGAAGCATCCAGACTTCTGCATCTAGGTGCAACCAGGACTCGTTCTTTTTTGTTATTGTTAGTTTATCTGTCATATATTGTAAGTATCATATCTATGTTTTTCCCGAAGAAGCATTTGTTCTAATTTATAACGCTGCTCCCTTTCTTCAATTTCTAAGAGTTCCTTGCGTAGTTTACGATTGAAACTTTCATTACCAATTTTTTTCAAAAATCTGTCGCAATGCTTCTTGTCGTTTCTCGGTTAGTGAATCGTCTATCATATCAATTTCCCTCCATGAACTTCTGGTAATCGAACAATGTTTTTAGTGAATATCCTCTCGAGTTAATTTCCTTCATGATATATTCAATCGTACTCAATGAAGTATTGTAATACTCAAGACGTTCCTCTTTTTCGTTCAATTGAGCGTCTTGTTCAAATAATTGATTTAGTTCTGTGGTGTTTGGCTTTAGACCTTGCCATTGCGGCCAGTTGTGATAAATGAGATCATTTTTAGTAAACTCGCCACGGTAGTATCTGCGTTTCAGATTCTTGAGTGCACTAAGTGCACGAATTGCCGCCGCCCGTTTTGAGCGAAATTCGACAAAGTATGCGAGGTACTTTGAATGTAGAAAAGGAACACGAGCAATCTCCTCAGCAATTTTGAGTTGATTTATCTTCGAGTCCTCTTTCCAATCTAGTAGAATATCTTCAATTTTTGACATAGTATGTTCATAGTTTTACACATATGACCATAATACTATATGAATTTGGTGAAGTCAAATTTACTGAATGTCGAACCACTCAACGGCGAATGCGGCCGTAAACGTGATTGGATCAGCGTCCGTTGGATTCGATCTTAGTGTCATGGAAGGAAGTGATATTGGATATACTCCGTTCATGATAAACGACTTCGGTCCAACAGTTACGTTACAATTAGACATATCAGTTGTCTTGATTGAATTCAAAACTGATAGATTTCGCATCCAGTTGTAAATCTGGAGATACGTTGTTAGATTCTTATCAAGCAGAATCTCAACCGTAAGATCAGTAAACTTTATCTTCTCACCTGGCAAAGCAATATCGTGAAAGCGAGTTGCCATATATGCGCTGTTCATCACCATTTCGGGCAACACGATAGAATGACAGTAAAAGGGTACACCCGGAATCTTACTGAAATTCAGTTGATAAGAAGTTTGTTGAAACAGACTAAAATCGTATTCGCAACCTATATCAGGCATTTTCTTGTCTCGCTGGATAATTCTTGTTTAGGAAATCTTGTTGAAGATCGTGAAAGTCGGTGTGAATGACCGGATATCCCTTCTCTACTAACCAAGATGATGCAAAGGCTGCGATATCTGCTTCTGATACTTCTTGTGTGTTTATTCTGTCAGTGCTACTCAATACATCTAGATATTTGTCTATGCTCATTTGTTGACCTCACATGTTGTGTATTTATCGAATGCCAAAAGTTAGGGTGCCACAGCCCCATATTCTCTCTATGCCACGTTCTTTCAAAATAATCCATTCAGGGCGATTATCATTTGGAGCGATTTTTTTCTTCATAAATGCTGCCCTATGCATTCGTACATGTTGTTCTTTTATATTGACGTACCAGTAACTAGGAGGATTAATCTTTATCAATTCAAAACCATTTGACTGATATACATCACCAAAAGACAAACATCTATCTGCGTAAGAAATTATCGACCCCGAGTGGTCTTTTCTAAAAGATTGAAGTAATTTAGAAAATCCTCCAACAACCTGAGTGTTCTTTTTGGTAGCAAATCTACTCAATTCCCAATCAAATTTTTTGTTATATCTCGATTTACAAAAAGTCATCACACAAACTAGATCATTTTTATAAAATAAACCATAAAAAAACGACGAAAAATCACTGCCTTGAATATGATTTTCTTTTAAAAACGTTTGCTTAGTTTGCTTGTCTATTTGTTTTACATCACAATTTTTAGCGTATAATCTATCGGTATAGATACCCAACTTTGATGCTATTATTGATTTGACTACATTAGTATTGTATGACCAATCATCAGAAAATAAGTGAAATAATTTATAACCAGACTTTTCAGCAAGTACCGTTTTATTCAAATGATAGTTAGAGTCTTTTCTGGCAGAAACGGATTTTTCATTTTGTCTATACAGATGATGAAACACACCATTAAACTCAAATGCAATCTTTTTACTTTCAACGACAATATCTAATTCTTGACCATTACCAAGCAATTTTCTATCTCCAGTTTTTGTTGAAAATCCAAGAGATTTGATAAAATCATTGACTTCTTTTTGTTGTTTAGATTCTCTGGTAAATTCCCGATCATAAGAATTTGGGGAATTTGCTTCAATTTTGTGTTTTTTTAAGTAGACCGACAAGGTGGATTTTGTTGTTCCTACGTCTTTTGCAATCTCATCTAAAGTTCTATGTTTTACTTTATGCTCATGATATAACCATTCATAATCAAGAACTTTTTGTTTTACCGAGTATAAAGATTCATTATATCTCACTTTAGGTATATCATGAATCTTACAGTATTTCTTTATCGGAATAACTGATAAGCCTAACTCATTAGCAATTGAGTCATACGTTCTTTTAAGTGTGATTCTTTGTTCGTATAACCATGATTTGTCGCTAAGTTTTGTTCTTTGATCATCAGACAATCTTCCATGTTTTTTTGAACAAGCATCGGAGCAGTATTTTATAAATTTATCAGAATACGACTTGTCATAAGATGCATATTTGCCGCATACAGGACAAGTCGGGCAGTTTTCTTCTGTTATCGAATTCCGTTCCAAAAACTCTAGGAAATTAGTTGGTGTTTTTGGATAAACTGAGGTGTACCAAGAATGTTCTGTCATATTAATTAGTGTTTATTTATCACGTCTATATTAACACATATGTTTAATATTGTCAAATAAAAGGGGAGCCTATAGGCTCCCCCTCAAATACATCCAAACTACTTTTACTTATTAGGTCAGGTTAGCGACCTTGGTCATGCGATAGTAACCATTCTTCTGAGCAGCCATGCCAACGTTACCCAGAGAGTCTGCATCGGCGCCAGCCAGTGGGTTGCCAACCATACCGTATCTCGTCTTGAAACCGATCTTAGGTTGGAAGGTGTTAGGATCAACTGCGCGAAGCATTTGCAGCGGAACGTATGGGCAGTAGAACATACCAGCGTCATAAGGAGAAGAACCCTTATAACCAACTAGGTAATACTGATTCGATGAACCATTTGACATGTACGGGTCGATATAAACCTTGTACTTGCCATTTAGAACACCAGCGAATGTTGTGCTTGCTTCATCAACTGTCAGATTAGCAGAGATAGCAGGAGCGTAGTCCAGCATACCAGCCATTGTCAGAGCAGATGCAACGTCGGCGGAACACAGAAGCATGTTACCACGACCACGACGGGTGATTTCTGCGATACGGTTAGCATCACGTTCGATTTGGAACAGCATACCCTTGAAGCGTTCAACTGACCAACGACCATTTGCGTCGGTGTCAAGGTCAAATGTGCCAGCGTTGGTAGTACCGTAGTCAGCGCCAGGCATAGCGATGGTGTAAATCTTACGGATAACTTCACGGTTGATTTCTGCGGTGATTTCACGGGACAGAATGTTGCTCAGTTCAGCCTCAGCATCCAGACCATGAACAGCCTTAAGGTCTTGTGCCAATTCGATTGAGTATTCAGCCTTCAAAGCACGTGACTGGGCGGTCACGGTGTGCTTCTCTATGGTGAAGCCCATGGTAGCAGGAATAACACCTTCAGCAGCAGTCGTAGACATAGCCAACGTTGTGTTGATATTGACACCTGAACCAGTTCCGTCGTTGATACCTGACGTACCAGCGGTGTAGCCAGTAGTAGTATCCCAAGGGGTATTGCTAGTTGCTTGAGCAGCGAATTCACCACCGGAGTAAGCAGAGTTAGCTTCTTGATACAATGCTTCTGTACCAGCAGAAATCGTGCTTTGATCGCCATAACGCGATTTCAGAGCAAAGACCAAGCCAGTAGGCAGATTCATAGGTTGAACACCGCACAGGTCATATGCAATCAGCATAGGCATTGCACGACGAACTAGACCGATAAGCACTGGGTCAAACTTACCAACGTTACCGGTAATGTTACCAGGAGCAATACCAGCAGTGCCGTTTTCGTTAAGGGTTTCGCGTTCTTCACGGATAGCCTGTTCTTGGTTCTCAAGACAGATAGCTGTAACAGCACGACGGTAAGGATCCTTGATTTCGGGCATGTCACTGTGGTCAATGACTGGCGCCCACTTTTCTTGGAGTTGTTGAGGAGTTAGTTTCATTTTGTTACTTCCTTTTCTTTGTGTTTATAATTAACGCTTGAATGATAGAGGACCAGAAAGGACGTTTACGTATGCTGCCATCGTGTTATTCAATTCAACGGATTGAACTGGAGTATCCGACTCAGCAATTACGGTTGCCTTTTTAGTCTTGGGGAAATGACTTTCCTTTATTGTTTTGACCTTTTGTTCAAAAGTCTCTGCTGATTCAAAGGTAAGACCTTCGCACAAACCAACAAACTTGTCTTTCTCTGTTGCTGTCAGTGTTGACCCTACATTCTCTACAATGTTTGCGCGCTTCAATGTAACAATCTCTTGTTCCATGTTCGCCATAGTAGAAACAGATTCATCAAGGGCAGCGGTCAGTTCTTCGATTTCGCTTGCTTGTTCATCTAGAATGTCCAACTTTTCCTCAGGTACATCAATGTAATGCTCAGTGAATAAATTCTTCAATCCATCAATAAAGTTTTCAATGATTTCACCTTTAATACCGCGTTCAAGGGCCAATTCGTTCGCTTCCAACCAAGTGTTAATTGCCTCGGTCATGTATCCATCAATATTTTCAACTAACTCATCCCTTACTGCGTCTACTGCCTCGTCAAGACGTTGAGCATATTCTTCATCTAGACGATTCAATTCTTGTTCAACACCTTCGGCAATTGCCGCTTCCATGATCGTTGCTGCTTTGACCATGAAGTCTTCTGAGAGGTCTTCACCAAAAGAAAGTGCGTCCATATGTTCTTTAACTGAGTTACCAAGTTTCTTTGACTTACCAGCATCGATCTTTGCATTGTCGGACTTTGTTTGCCCGTCTTGACCGCCACCAGCAGGATCACTTGTATCCATAGTTCCGTTATCTAGCTTCTTTGACTTGCCTGTTTCGGCCTTTGCATTGTCGGAAGCGGCTTGGGCGCCTTTGTCTACAGATTCATCGGATACAGCACCTTCTTGGGATGCTTCATCGTTTGAAACTCCTGGCAGCTTCTTGCCTTCCAGCAAGTCTTTAATTTTTGATTCGAGACTCATTTACAACTCCTATAATTCGTAATATTATTTAGTACAACTGCGATTTTGCTCACTATATTCATCAATATTATTTTCTACATCCTTATATTTACACATATCAAAATGATATCTAATCATAACTGGTTTGCCGCAAGCTTGCCGCAATAAGGACATGTTACTCTATTCTCTTAGTAAAGACTCGACGAAAAATTTGAATGCCGCTAATTTACGTTCTTCTGTGATTTTTTTCTTTTTCAGTTGTTCTATTGTAATTTCTTCAATCTCACCTGTTTTGGATATTACCCATTCACGCCCTTCAAGAAGACCATTTACCAGTGCTTGGGAATATGAGGGGTCGCCAACAATATCAACTGTATTCATCGTATAATCACTTTGAACCTCTGATAATCCATTACCGAGTTGTTTGATCGAACCCAAACCGCGAGTAGAAACTCCAAGTTGGGCACCGCCTTCCAAAAGATTTTGAGCAATCTTGCCCATTGGCGTGTCTAGAATCTTTGCTCGACCTAGAACGTCTTTACCATTAGAATCCCATTTCATATATTCAATAAGATGGGATACTCGATCAAGATTAATCGTTGGTCCAGCAGGATGATTTAATTCACCCATGGCACGTTTAGCTTCGATAATCGGCTGAAACTTCTTTAAAGCTCCATTTAGAACTGATTCATTATATATACGTTGATTTCTGTTTGGTGCAGTTCCAGTAAAGATGCCCTCAATAAAATATGTTTTCTTACCGCCGATAGATTCGGTAATCGTCTGTACTTCTTCTGATAGTTCTGATATGAGTTTCATTTATAATTACCTAATTATGGAGTTATTGCACTGAAGCCTTGTGAGTTCGAGAATCGCCTAGCCGCACGAACCAGAACAGCAGCCCGATCAGTAATCTGCGAGGGTTATTGAACAGCACTTGGTATTACCCTCGTCAGCCCAATCATCGCCAGTCGTGACCAGATAACCATAGCAATTGCCAGACGCATCCAGTTCGATAACTTTGTTGATCTGACTGATTTGCGCGTACAGCGAACTGCCGTTGACTGCCATTGTTGGCAGGTCAATGTAGCCGATGTAGCCGGCGTAGCCATCAGGCAACCCATGCCGCATTATCCGAATACGCTGACGCGGGTGACGCACTGCACAAGTGGGGGCGAAAATTAGTCATGCCGCTAGGGACTGAGGTGGCAAAAATGCGCAGCAACACGTCGGTCACATGAACGTGCCATTGACTGCGCCAATGCTCGCAAACGTCTCACATCAGAACCACCACCAGGCGGGCCAACCACGTCGCCAGCGGCATATGCTGTAGTATCGGATGGACGAGTCACGGCGACCAGTTACTTCCTGAAACAAATTGTTGTAAACTCATTATGGATATTCCTTCTTATGACGCTTGCATTATTGTTAACTGAGTTGCTGCACCAATACTAGTGATTGATGCTCTGACAAAATTTATGGTAGGGTCAATAATCGTATACTGAGTATCGTCGGTAACCGATGAATGTGTTATAGTATTTATATTAATCCAGTGAGACCCATCCAAACTAATTTGTAGAGTATAAGCAGCGCCACCAGTTCCAGTAACGTAGGATTGGACCACTCCGGGGCGAGTAGAATTATTTTTATACGATACAGCCGCTGTAGCACCAGTAAATCCTGTTGTGTAATATGAAGCAGTCACAAAACAGTCGATTTTTGGATTAGGTCCAATGGGTCCGTTTCCAGTTGATGGTACGTTAGCAGTTAATGATGTCCCTGTTGGAGTGGATGCAACAGTGGTTGTGAATGCTACTGGAGAACCAATCCACTGCACTTTAATTGTTTGCCCAGTAGTCAGCAAATGATTAGTTGCAAAACCGAACGTAAGGACTCCGCCGGCGAGAGTAACCTCTGTGGGCGTGAATGTTTGAGTAAAATAAACTAATTGAGTCATTTTTATTCCTTGTTTGCAAGACGCTTTAGATGTTGATGAAACATTCTGGCAGTGGAACCAGAAGCATATTTCGACTTACGATATCCGTATTTCTTGGCATGTGTCAAAAGAGAATGAACTGCACTTGAAGACAGTTGATAAAAATCTTTGTCACCATGTTGACTAAGAATTGATTTCGCGGTAATAGAGTCGAGTTTTTCTTTTGCTTCGTCCAGAGACATGACAATACCACCACGAATCACAACGTTTTCCTTTGTTTCTTCATTGAAGAAGTAAACGCCGGAATTGTTGCCGGTAACAACAGTATTTGTCTCGGCAAAACCTTCGGAGATAAGTTCTTTCTTCAACATCTTTAGAGCAAGAGCGGACTTGATGGAGTCAGTCAACGTCGGATATTCTTCAGCAGCCTTTTCCATCTTCTTCTTACCATACTTCTTGTCGCCAATATATGCAGCGACCCTTGGTCCTACTTTGGCAGCGAGCGTGGCGAAGCCGACGTGAGATTCATTCATACCAAACTCTTTATCTGGGTTATTCATATATGCAGAATTTTCGCGGGAATTTTTAATATATTCCAGCTTTTCTTTAGCTGCTTTCGCAATTTCAGGATCAGCATGATTCAAATGTTTTGTTGGATAGTGTTCCGTTGAAGCAATGCGTATGTTGAATAGAATCTTCTTCTTTTCATCATCGGGAGTATGTTCTTCACTATGCATCTGTGAGTAACCATGCTTCTCAAGGTCTTCGAGATTCTTACCACGATGTTCTTCACCAGTTTTTGTATTCTTAACAACCACTTCTCCATTAGCATCTTTCCATGCTTTATGGAAAGTACCATCACGATACACGTTACCGACGAAAGCGGAACCTTCCTCAAGTTCAACTTCCTCAGTCAAGTCTTTCCAACCATCTGCATGAATGTTTGCAACATGCTTTCCTGAGACATCCTTGACTATGATGGATTTACCTAGATTTTTTGCAGCAGTCTGCATAGACTTAACTGCATTTGAGGTTTTTCCCCACTCGGCAGGTTGTGAAGTAATTAATCCACCATGTTCAGGATGATAGAACTTATATCTTATCCCCCCCGATACCATGTTGAACGTTTCATAAAGTGCCTTAGGCATGATTATGCTCCTTTGTACTTTGTAGACTTTTTGACCTTAGGTAATGCGCCCATCTTTTGCTTCAACAAGTCAGCAATTGCAGACGAATCAAAGTTCTTGCCGCCGTGTTCGGTTGCCTTTGAAGGGCGACCACGACCACGCTTTACTGGAGCTTCTGCTTTTGGTTCATCGTAAACTTCATCACCCAATTCATCAGTTTTTACTTGTGCACCATAAGACTTACCTTTGACTAGACGACCTGGCATGTTGATAGCGTGATCTCTGGCCGACATTTTTATACCGGTAGTGCCTTGGCGGGCTGTGATAGATTGTTCAAAGTTTTCATTGGTCGGGCGCTTGTAACCGATAGCATCTTCAATCTTCTTAGCCAAATGTACACCAACCTGACGGTGTTCTTCTGCATTCAGTTTAGTCTTATCACCAAGTCTAAACTCGCCGACCTTTGATAGGTTTTCTCCCATCTTCAAATTCCGCTGAGGATCGAAAGTGCCCTTTTCAAGACGCTTCTTAGCGGAACGAACTCCATAATCGAAGTGATTTGACTGGAAATAATCTGCTTTCATTAGTCGTTCTGCATGATTGGCTGGGTCAAAACCGACTCGCATTACGGCTTTCGTGCCTTCTTCAAGGTCATCTTTCGAATAACCTTCTAGTCCTTCCTTTTGAAACATGGTAGCGCCAATTTCTTCGCGCTTCACGTCAAGTGCCTCCGCAACTTTTTCCGTCATTACAGCAAGAAATGAGTCAACAAACCCTTCCTTGTTCTTAGCCATTAGATTGTCAATCATCGTTTGAATCGTCATTTCTAAACTCCTAATTATTGTTGACTTGGATCAGGCATTCCCTGACCTTGTTGCGGTGGTAATGAATCATCTTGCCCTGGTGGCATTGACATCATGCTTTGTTGCAACGCCATTTGTTGTTGCTGTTCATACATTCCTTCTGCGGTAAACCACCAAGGATGCGTATCATATTCGTCTGCCATCTGTTGTTGCATTTCTTTAATTTCTTCATCAGATTGCATGAACACGTTCTTAGCGACCCACTCAACTGAGAAGTATTTGCCCAACATCATGTCCATTGCTTGTGCGGTCTGAACACGTTGCAACAAAATCTCGTTATTCTTTAGTTCGGCGAAGAAATTATCCTTCTGGAATCTAAACGTAATCGATTCTTTGATTTCGTCCCATTCGTCCTCAGCAATAATTCCCTTTAGAATCAACTGAGTACGTAGAATTTCAAAGAACAGTTCAGAGAACTTACGACGAATCTTGCCGATGAACTTCTGAAACTTTACCTCATCACGCGATATCTCTGTAGAACGACCCATACTAAATCCAGTTTCTGGCATCATTCTAGATATAGGAATATTTAGAGCATTATATAATTTATTTTGGAAATATTCCACGTCAGCCAATTCGCCAAGATTTTGTCCACCTTGAAGTGTAGTAATTTCTGTGCCCTTATTACCATCGCGCCGGGGCATCCAGAAATCTTCCATCATAGACATATATTTCTTATCATCACGTACTTCACCAGTCTTTGTGTCATATACCAGTTTATTACGATAACGATTCATAATATCTTTGACGTATTGTTCTGCTTTACCCTTAGGCAAGTTACCAACGTCAATATAAAATATTCTGCGCTCGGGCGCACGAGACATACGGTAAATAACAACCGCGTCTTCCAACATTCTCAGTTGATTTGCAGGTCTTAGTGCCTTTTGCAAATAACTTAGAACTACTCCAGTATTCTGTTCCATGAATCCAGAAGGAATATAGATAACAGAATCTTGCGATAATCTTGCGCCGGCTTGTGGCGCACTGTTTTGTTGTTGCGCTAAATTAGGCTGTTGAACGAAACCCGACTGAGAATAAAGATAATACTCCTTCACACCCTTGACGATTTCAACACCAGAAGGATCTTTTTCCTTCAATATTTCTGCGACTTTCTTGATCTTTGTTGATTCAATTGGACGCAATTCTAAAATTCCGTCTTTTTGATTTTTACCAGTTAGAACGTTAAAGTAGATTCTACCATCAACATACCAGCGGCGAAAAAGGTCAGAGGCCTTCTCTGAAAATTTCAGTAGAGAAAGGACACCCTTAAATTCGTTGGTTATTATTTCCTTTATGGGATCAGACACCTCCAACCTGTCCAAGGCGATTTCTACCAACGGCGAATCATCTTCGTATGGTATTGCTTCGTTCACGATATCCTGAATTGCGATATCGACCTCTGGGTAAAGAGAAATCTCACGATATTTGGATATGGCTTGGATTTCATCCTTGACAGTACCATCCATATCAACATAATAACCGTAATATGATGCGGCCGCGGAAACTTGCATTGTGCCGTCATCAATATCCGGTGCAACAATAGAATGAGCAACCGACTCGATTTCATCGGTTGCTGTCTTCTTTCCAAACTGCCATCCAAATAAATTAATCATAAAGTAATTCTAATTCCAATTAAGCGATTGCAGGATTGTTTCGCGCGGAACCACCCATAGTAGGATCGTCACCTGCTGTAATCAGACCAGGAGTTGATGCCATTGGATCAATGCTTGTTACAGCGAAAGTTACGGTAAACTCTGCTAGAACGTCATTTTGTTGCCAGCCGAGTTGCATATCGGAAATATTTATTGGCCAGATACCAATAACTTGATACGTCTTGATAGGATTCGATGCACGATCAAGAAGCATAACGTAACCACTTGCGGAATAATTCGAAGGCGTTGTTTCGCCAGAGTTATTTGCGTAGTCGTTAATGTATGAGGACCACTGTTCAAAGGCGGTACGAATTTCCATTCCCTGATCAGCATAAATCGTGACTGTCCAAGGTTCGAATATACGCTCACCTGCTAAAGGTACTGCACGACCGCGGTGAAAGGCGGTTGCTTGTCCGATTGTGCTGCCCGGTAGACTTGATGCATGACACAGGAATGAGAACACCCCGTTGTCGATAAACATTGGTCCACCAAAATCGGTAAGTTGAACTTCAAACTGGTTAGGGCGAACACCACCACCAATTGTTTCTCTAAAACTTGTCAAATTTGCCATTTGGCTTTCTCCTTGTTACTGTTTTATTTAGAGAGGGATTTTACTCCCTCTCCGTTATAATGTTAGGCGTGTAGTGTGTTGAACTGCACCGATGACTTCACAGCAACGAAATTCAATACAACGTATTGGATTGAATATAGTGGCTTGATGTAAATATCAGCAATGAACTGCCCGGCTGCGATTGTTGCGTCCGTGTTGTTTGTACTGTCACACACAACCAAGAAGTCTGCCAAACCTTGATTTGCTTTTACGCTTGCCAAGAATGGCTTCACCATACCCACAAAGTTATTACGGGTGTTAGGTGTATTCAACTCAAACAACTGATATTGAGCGGCAGTTTGAATGGACTTCTTAAGAATGATAAACAGTCTACGAATGTTGTAGCTTTGGAAAGCAGATTGCTTGGATTGCATTGTGCGGTCACCAAACAGGACTGTACCCTTGGTAGGGAAAGAAACAACTGCATTGACTTGCTGAGGATACAGAATATCACGTGCAGCTTGATTCAATGGAGTCGAAATCTTGACAGCATTCTTGATTTGACCGCGGGTGAAACCGGCTGGAGAGAACCAAGATTGATAGTTTGCATCTAGGTTTGCGCATAGACCAGCGGTGTCACCGTTCAGAGGAATCCAACGATAAACTTGGTTGAATCCGTCGAATTGATACTTGTAACCGGAGTCTAGGAATGCGTATGAACTGTTTACATTCAGCGTCACACCGCGGAAGGTTTGAAGATCATTAACAACGGTCGAAGCAGCGGTGAATGGTACTCCGCTGTTGTTAGCGGAGACAAACACGATACAATCGCGGCGAGTTTCGGCGATATCAACTGCATATTGAACAACGTTGGCTGGATAATCAACAGTCATGATGTATGCGAGAGGAATCTGTTCTTTATCGGAGTATACTGAATATGCGTTTTGTAGTGCAGCGATCTTTTCAGGTCCAGTCAACGAACCGTCATCACCGGCAGACATGGAAACGACATACAGGGTAGTCATTTGTTGAGCAACGCCAGTAGAATACGTTGAAGATACGTTACCCCATGCAAGACCAGTTCCGGTAGAAGGTTCAGAAGCCCAGTAACACCAGTTTGAATTTACGTTCATGAACGTTGCGTAGTAGATACCTTGACCAAGATAGTTCGTTGCATCTGCTACCTTAGATAGTCCTTCCCACAACTCAAGAATGCGACCAGCAACACCGGTAATTGCACCAGTTTTATCGATAACGAAAACCGTTAGTTCGTCCATAACAGCGGCATTTGTAGCTGACATGAACGTTGTTGTTGTTGGTTTACCAAACTTCAAATATGAATATAGGTGACGGCTTTCACTCATGTACAGAGCATTACCTGTTACAGTGCAAGCGGTAGAGATACTTGCTGCCGAATAATCAACCGAAGTGATCGCAAACGTCAACGACCCTGAAGATGCAGATGCAAGAGTATGGGTGCCGTTGAATACTGCGTCGTCGCCGATAAATCCAGCAAGAGTCACGCTATCCCCGGTTGCGAATGGGAAACCTGAACCAGTAATCGTAGCAACGTCGGTAGCGATTGCAGCCGTAGCAACGTTGTATGACAGAGACTTGTTATAATCTGCTTGAAAGGTTGCCCATGTTCCGTTATCAATCATGATAACTTCGAGTGCATTTCCTAGAGCACCTGGTTGCTTACAAATCCACTCGCCAGCGGTAGTTAGACTTAGCTCAGTAGACATATCATATGCAGTTTGATTACCAAGAAGAATTCCAGATGTTGAACCGGACTTCTTAGCAGCGGCATTCATTACACCAGTGGCTTGGATACGAGTAACCCAAAGAGAACCGGAATATTGCAGGAAGTTCCATGCAGTAAACCATTCTTTGTAGTTGTCGTTATTTGGTGTTCCGAAGTAATTCTGTAGATCAGTTGTTGATGTACATAGAACAGGTTGTAGAAGTGGCCCAGTTGGGAACTGACCGACGATTGCGCCAGCGCCAGTAGCCGCAAGAGGCACTATTTGAGAAAAGTCGGTTTCGACAATGGCCACACTTGGGCTTGTTTGGATAGGCATTCTAAAACTCCTTAAAATTATAACATTTGGTGAATATTTTCACAAATATATTTAGCACTTCTCTTGTTTTGCACTTATTTAGACTTCAAAATCACAAGAAAACGCAATTGTCAAATATTTATATGTCATTGATTTCAATGAACCGTAACAAATAAATTTGACAAAAATAACCGCGCAGTGTTAGCATTAATGAATGGGTGCTAGATGGTAAATTCATGGATGCATCTTATAAGTTCTAATCTAAATCCAAATGAATCTACGAGCGAAGCGAGTGCGAACGAAGTTCGCTAGATTGTGCATTATCTCCCATTGATTACTACTTATGCACTATCCCTCCGGTCGCTGCCGTTGCGTATGGTAATTTAAACCATTAGCGAATTCGCCGCACTCGCTTCGTTCGCTTACCAGTTGAGATTTACTTCTTCTAGTTCATCAGATAATCCGTCTTGTATAAAACCGAACGGAGTCAAGGAGTCTTCCATCTCCTTTTCCTTGGCTAGATACATCTTATTTCTCATGCTTCTATCAGTAAGATCAACGAACCACGGTTGAGTTACCAACCAAGCGAATAACCATAAAGTTGCAACCATATCATCATGGAATCCATCATCGGCTTCCCATGTACCAGAGTCTGCTTGAACGAATGTACTTAGTTCGGTTATCGTATCGGCATCATTTACGATAAGTTGATTTCTCTCTACGATATCCTTCAAGTTTGCACAACCAATCCGTTTAGTCTTTTTGGTCGTTCTAATGCCAGGATACGGGTCGGCACCTTTCTTACCTAGTACGTCACCGGATTTGGTCCAGTAAAGATTCTCATATTCGTAGGTGTGAAAGAGTTCATCAGCCACCTGGGCACCAACATCATTGATTTCTACTAGAATAAATGCTTCATTATAATTTTTTGCCATATTGAAACAAATGCCCGCGTACATCAAAGGGGGAACTTCATTGTTCTTATATGTTGCGGCAACTCGATGCGGATATTCGGTTACGTCGAATATTGAGAATGCAGAGGCATCCAAATGACGACCTCTTGATACGTCAACAGTCATGGTATATACGCGATCTTTCTCTGGAGTTTTGTAGACCTTTAGCCCAGCGAATTCGCCTTCATATGTCTTTATTGGAATGTCATATGTAAGCGTTGCCATGGTTGTTGCTGACAGTAATTGTCTACTCGAACCCATGAACTCAGCAAGAATTTCCTGTGCTCCCTTTTGTTCACCCAGAATCGCCATCTGAGACTCGAACCATTTCTGATCTCTTCCAGGAGTTTGATACCAATGAACACGAACTGGATTGAAACCGTTTATTCCTTTTTCTGCATCAGACCAGAACTTGTAAAAATGATTGAAACCATTAGGCGTACTGGTAAGAATTACGCGGGCATCCCGTGAAGCCGTAATTGTTGGATATACCGACGTGAAGAATTCCTCAAAGGCTGTATTCTGAATGAACGCCATTTCATCGATATACAGAAGATTGATTGTTTTACCACGAATACCAGAACTTGATGTGGCAGCACCGAATAACTTTGAACCATTCTCTAGTTCAATCGATCTTCTATTAAAAACCTTGACGCCCATCTGCAACCACTTAGGAAGATTCTCATATGACATTCTGATACGTGATAGAATTTCATCGGAGGTTGCTTGCTTATTGGCGAGAACAGCAACAGACTTATTATCGTTGAATATGATATACCAAACGAAAAATGCAGCGGCAGTTTGGGTTTTGCCCTGCTGCCGGGCTGTTCGAACGATAGAAAATCTGTTATGATAATATGAATCGACCATCTCTTTCTGATAGTCGTACAATTCCATAAGGACTACACCGCGATCAGGGTGAACTACCTTGACGTACTTACATATAAAATATATCGGGTCCTGGGAACACTTGATATATTCATCAAGCATTTCCTCAGTATATTCGATGGGTGAATTTACAGGTCTAAGATTGGGGTTCGATTTAAAGGAAAGATGCTGTAAATATTCCTCAATTTGGGATAATTCTATCATTTATCCTTCTTACGCATATAGACCATGATAAACTCGGACTGAAAGAACAAATTCTATGAATGTTTTCATACTTTATACGGATTCTTCCAAGCGTCACCCGGGTCCCGGAATACGTCCTTTGCTTTTACTCGCCGGATTCCGCCGGCGAGTTCATCTTTATCCTGTACCTTGTGTTTGATAATATGATCACCATTCTTAGTATCAGTTTGAAGATACGTTGCAGTTCTAAGCGTATGCCCATTTTCCCTATGATAAACAGAATCTCCGCGTTTTAGCCCTGTAGCGGGTTCTTCCGGGTCGGTTACCCATTTTGCTTCTTTTACGAACTCTTTGAATGTTTTCATTTATTACCCAATCTCTCTGCGATTAGTTTATTAATATCGTTGCCTGAACCGACAAATATTGCTGTATTATTCATTACTGAGGCTTGCGTGGCCGCAGTCGGCGAACTATTGCCCTTCCGAGCGGTCTTTACGTCTTCTTTATCCTTACCTAGTTGCATTAGTGTTTTATTTAATGCAGCCATTTGACCAATAAGCCCACCAACCACTTCATATGCACGTGGATTCTCCGACTGTTCGGCCACGCGCAAGGCACCTTCTAACGCCATCTTACCTTGTTCCATGATCGAATATAAATTCAGACGAGCGTATGCAAAATCTGGATCCTCTGGAGTTTCAACTTCTTGAGGCATAATCGCAGACAAACTTAGCTCAGCAGAATGAATATCTGATGGTACTATGTTGAGCATCTTTTCAATTTCTTTCATAGTATCGTCCAGTTTGCAGCAATCGTATAAGCATCCGTCTTATTTGCTGTTCTTGGCACGACAACAGAATTATTTGTTTCCATTGGAGTACCGTCCATCGTGTTGATATTTGCAATCGTTTCCTTAATGACTCCAACATTATTAGAAGTCGGTCCGAACAGTTGAACGTCCATCGCAAACGTATATGTATCGATTATCCGTCTATTTGAATGAAGATCATCATAATTATCTTCATCAGTTATACTCAACAGAGTAACAGGTACGTCCATCGAGAAGTTGTATTCGGGAAGAAGCAAGTAATTTAACGCCAATGATGGAGTGAAGTAAGGAAGAATTTGTTCCTTAATCTGTAGCGAATCATCAACAGTCTTGCAGTATGCCGAAAGTTCAAATGTAAGTCTCCAAGGTGCAGGTGAACCCACTGTTTTTGGTACTCCACAGTTTATAAGCATATGATCGAAGTGATTGCCGATTTTCTTTCCTGCTTGATATTCCATTGATATGATATCAAATGAAATTCGAGGCAACTCCGCTTCGAACTTTTTCAGAAACTCGGGGTCACCTTGAATACGTTGTAACCACTGTTGTTTTCTGGCAAATGAAATGGGAACTTCAACGTTTCTGATAGCCTTTCCTGTTGATTCATAATCGACTAGATGAATTCCGGAGAAAAGATTACCGAATGCAATGACCGCATTACGTATCGATTTATGGTAGTAAGGATTATTTTTGAACATTATAGTAGACTATTGAACGGATCATTGTCGTTGAACTTGATCGGTCCAACCGCGATATTGAGTGCTGCCGACGAATCATATTGTAGAGGAGATGCATTTGAATGTTCTTGGAAAATCGATGAACCATCTTCCTGTAGAAGTCTAAATCCACTTTCCTGCATCAATTCGAAGTCATATTGATTTGTATTGACTAGATTGATTGCATCATCAAGTTCGGTAATACCCGTGGTGCCAACGTCATTAGCAAATTGATATTGTTCAGTGGTTATTTTGTAAGAATACGTCATCTTACCCAACTGGACAAATTGCCAATCGAAGTCTATATAAACAATATTATAAAGGCGTTTAGTAATCGGATCATATATCAAATCGCCTTCTTGCGGACGATCGCCACCATTCATCATGACGGAAGCAATCGCATCCTTCTCCACTGCCCATCTAGTAACCGATATTTGAAACACGATCTGGTTGCGAATTTCAAGACCGAACTTCGAAATCATTTCTTGTTGACCCTGGAATCCAGAGAACGAGTCCTGATAAATTTCAATCTCGATATGCTTGTCAAACTTTGAAACGACATCCTCACCTAACACTAGATCAAGATTCTGAGTTTGTCTTGGAAGATAGAATGCATTGAACCCCGAGACTTGTATGGCTTCCGTTACGATTCCCTGTAACAGAGTCTGTTCATTCACCGGTTGCTTATTGAAGTATGGATTGGCTAGACCTGCCATTCGTTATCCTAACATCATTTGCAATGGAGCTTGGTTATTGATCATGTCGGCTTCAAGTTCCTTGAGTGCTTCCGTGGCCTCTATCATGATGTTTTCGCCGTTTAGATATGCACCACCAGGAAGCGCCAGATCCTTGTACTTGCGAAGATTGTTTCCCCATTGAAGTTTTACCTTCTCTGTGGCATACTTCTTAATCCAGATATCATTATAAAGATCGGTATACGTTTCATCATCAACGATACGATATACTTCAATAACGACATATTGCCCAGGGACGACCTCGGCATTCCAATCAATGTCCAAATATAGGTTTCCCATACGACGATTGAATCTGAATTGCTTCTCTTTACGTAGGAAGAAGTCCAACATTGAAATGTATTCCATTGACATGGTGAAATAACTCATGTTACCGCCAGCCAAATTTCTTAGATCATTCATGCGTAGTTGATACGTAATATCAAACAATCCATCGCCGTATGATGGCTGCCAAGGTAGAACACGCTCAATACCAACAATATCATTTCCGATAGGAATATACTTGTTATCCGCGTCGCCATACACAATCGCAGTCACCGTACATGTGCCACCAGTAAACTCCAATATATCGTTAACTAAGAAAAGGTTGCCCGTAGTCTTTGCTACGTATACGTCATTTCCCGAAATCGATAGCACGGAAGCACTGCCACCACTCGTGCTAAGTTGAATTCCTACAGAAATTCCAGTAACGGAGTCAACAGTGATTTTCGTAGCGGTGAACTGGTGCTTCACATAGTCACGAGTGATACCGTCTGGATGATATTCTTGAAACATTCGGATGGTGTCGTCAATTGCATCAGATAATTGTGCATCAGCAACCTCGATATTGATTACCGGAGCACCTAATTTTCTAAGTGCGTAATCAGCCAAATCCTGTCTTGAATATATTGCCATGTTAGTTTGTCACAATCGAGTAAGTTGTTTTATATGTTGTTGACGTTGGACAGTTTGCGAAGACTGTGCATGTTCCGGATAGATACGATGCATAGAACGTCGGAACGTCTGTGAATGTTCCTATAGTGATCGTCGCATATTCATCGGTTATTGCTGTAGCAGTACCATCAGTAATGAACAGAAGTTTCGTAATCATTTTAGCCGAACCTTGTTCGGCTAAAATCATCAACTCACCACCAACCAATGTTGATGTTGGATAACTGAACAGCGATACCGCTGTGGTTCCGCTGATAGTTACCTGACTGTTGGTAAGTTGAAGACCATTTAAAAACTGCATTTATTAACCAGTTATAACAACACGATATTGATTAGATGTAGGGGCAACAGCAAATACGAATGTTGCCTTTGTTGTTGCATTTATACCTCCAGTATCAGCATGCCAAATATCAGGATAAACACGATCATATGGAGAACTGTTGTTATAAACTTCTGCAACAAAGTCAGCAGTACCAAGGTTATGAGTCACAACAATCTGCGTTGTTGTTCCATCACCAATACTAGTCACATATTTATTAACACCACCGTGGGTCGTAGTGTCAATACTTAACAGTCCAGTTGTTGCATCTACCTTGAGGTATCCACCTGTTGCTGCTGCGCCAACCTTGATATTAATGGTTGCCGCTTGCATAGTCAATGTTCCGGCGTTAGAATTGCCTACAGTGACTGTTCCTTTTGTCGCATGGGTTGTTGATGAAAGAGTTAATGTTCCAGAGGCTGCGGTTGAGCCATAAACTGTTCCAATAATCGGGGTAGTTAGAGTAGGACTTGACGCGAATACTAACGAACCAGAACCAGTTTCGTCTGATATAACCCCTAACAACTGAGCAGAAGTAGTTGCGGCGAAGACTGATAAATTGTTTGCCGTATAAGCAACCGTACCACCAGTACCAAAAGCGACAGATGAAGAGTCTGTACCGGTAAATGTTAACGTGTTACTTGCAGTTAGCGTTTTACCGTTGGCGATCGTCAATGTCGAGCCTGTAGCAGGCGCAGTAATCGTTACCTTGTTAATCGTGGTAGCAGAAGCAACACCAAGCGTAGGAGTAACAAGAGTCGGGCTAGTATCAAATACTAGCTTACCTGCGGTGCCAGTTGCGTATGTTGACGTGCCGCCCAGAATCGAGTAGATGTTAGCAGCAGTAAACGATGTTGCCATCTGGGTTGATGAGATACTGTTATTCTTGACGTAGATATTATTACCAGAAACACCGATCGTGGCGTTATCGTAGCCAAGAGCCAGAGAGTTACCAGATTTCAGAATCGGTGCAGTAACGGTAATTTGACCTGCACCAGAGAATTGTACCCATGTGATCGCTGTTGTGCCGACCGTAACGCCTGCTGTTGTGGTGTTAGTACACAACCAACCTTGGTCGTTGTTTACCGCACCCTCATCAATCCATACATAAGCAGCAGGGAATTCTGATGATAAATCTTGATCTAAGGCGCGTGTAAGAACTACTGAAGTTCCAATACCACCAACAGTGTATATACCATTATCCCACGCACCAGCACCAGAACCAGTAGTGGAATCCTTAACCAAAACACGATCATTATTTGCAAGTGTAATACCATCAAGAGCAAATGACGTGCCACCAATCGTCAACGTGCTAGATGTTCTTGCGGTAATGACTAGGGCTGCGGTTGTTGCAGCACGAACAGACGACTTCGCATTTAGACCTTGTGCCGTGGTGTCAACATAATTCTTGGTTGCAACGTCTTGGGGAGCAGAAGGATCGGTTGCTTGGAATCGACCATCGGCATCACGAAGAACGAGATATGCATTAGCTGTTTGTGCCGCCTGTGCATTAGTCAACATCGTCTTATCAGCAGCAGACATGAAACCAGCAACAGAAGTTGTTGCGACCGCGGGCATAGCGTGAACGTGGTCAGCGCGAGCAACGCCCGTACTTGAACCAATAGTTGCTGCACCCCCGACGGTAAGTGTTGATGCTGCCGTATTGGCAGGCAACGTGTGGGTGTGATCCGAACGTGCGGCTGTTGTCGCAGTACCGGCTGCGCCTGTTCCGTTAGCTGCTAATGATGCGGTTGATGAACCCAACCAACCGACGACTTGAACTGTTCCAGCTTGATCGCTAACCTTTAATAAGTGAGTCGAACTGTTCCACCAGATAAGACCTTCTGTGCTTGCAGAAGTAGAGGGATCAGTTCCCGTTAGACCAATTTTGGCATTCAATAATTGATTGTTTTGTAGGTCTATGTTGGTTAGGTATTTTGGCATAAGATTACTCCCTGTTTATTATGTTAGATATGCTGTGCCAGAAAACGATGCAGTAAACGTGATTGTTAATGTATTAGAGTTATTATAAACGATCTCCCCAATTACAGTATTCATGAATGAGTCAATAACGGTTACGGATGGGTATTTGTTCAAGTTATGAGTAATCGTCCATGTATTTTGTGCTGACACCTGCGTATGTGTGTAACTGATTGATGCCGAGAAAACAACCTGATTTACGTTACCATTAAGTTTCTCAAGTGCAGTCAATATCGAATCTGATGCTGTGACTGTGCCAGTCATTGAACTAAATCCTGTCAATGTGCTGCTAAGATCGAGCGTACCACCGCCTGTGGTATATGTTCCCCATGTACCATCACCTAATAAAACAGTTGTGTGTGATGGGGTTCCTGTAACAGGTCCAACCGGAACGTCAGTTAGAATCGGAGTGGGTGTAACTAAAACTGGATCAACAGTATATTGCACTAACCAAGTCGAACCGTCGTACTTGTACGTTACCCCGGTCAAAGAATCGGTGTAAGTGGCATTTACGTCAGGGTAACTCGGAAATGTTGGCACTATATTACTCAGATATGATAATGTTGATGGATTGTTGCTTCGTTATTATGTCAGATGAGTTATACTTATAAATCACATCAACATTATCATACTTATAAACAATGTCTCTAGAACTACAACTCGATGATGACATAAGTTCGTATAAGTAATGATTATTTACTTTCATTAATGCTACCATTTGGTGCAGAAGTTCTTGTATTGAATCTTGTGCTGCGGTAGACCCCCCCGCCCCGAAGAATCTCATTAACAGCAATATTCATTCCTGTTGCAACGGCTGGACCTACTTGTCGATATGTTCTCATCTGGTAACTTCTCTAGAAATGGATACTGTTCCTTCTACCAATCTTGTAACATCACCACTCGGGGAAACTAATTCAAGATCATATACGCCAGACACCCAGTTGATGGTTGAGGTATCTGTTGCTGATATATAAAGTTGTATTTCGCCAGCAATTGGATTGGCGATAGTGATTCGATTATTGGTAGTGTTCAATTCCAATTTAGGTGTGACATCATCGATCTTAGCTCGAATTTGCATTCTAGCGGTATAGTTCGAGATATCGATAGGAGTTACCCCGTCTGTTTGACGCCATAAGAAGGTATGTCTAAAGGTTTCCCTGATTTATCTTATCTGTCATACTACTTACTTCCTAGAGCATCAACTAGTTCGGCGATAGAGTCGTATGTGTCGTCAGCTAGAACCATCTTCGATTCTGTCACGAATCCAAGATACTTGTCATTCTTCTTGAGCACGTTATAACCGGCATATTCTGCAATGGTATAACCGGCAGCGAATGCTTCTTCAATCTTATTCTTCTCTGTGGTTCTGGTGGTTACCTTAACGGGAGAAACTTTCACTTCTTCCTTCATGATAGCAGCCTTGGTCTTCTTCACGTCGAATTCTACGAGAGGTTCAAACTCAATCGATTCATTCAGTGGAGAGAAAATCTTGCCATCAATAAGACATTCGATCTTGCATTCATGTTGCCCGGACTCAATGATGCCTTTCAGCTTAGGAATTTTGACTTTCAGATTACCGTTTGCGTATGTACCATGGCAGACAATATCGAAGTCTTTTCCTTCAATCACTAATCGGGTATCAGATGCAGCCGAACTTGTGCCGAAGATATCCATCGAAAATTCAAGTTCGGATTCTTCATCCAGTTTCAAGTTTGCTAAAATCATTATGTCATTCCTTGTTCTTTGATCTTATATTTATACGAAGTGATTCTAGAATCGTATATCCAAGATGTGTCGCTTGTACTTTGATTTTGTTAACAAAAGTTGTCATTCCTTTGTATGCAGCAACAACCTTTTCAAGAGATTTCAATTGGAGATAACTTAATTCTCGTTCTTCTCTCCACGTTTTACCTTTTCTAGATATTACCACGACGATCTTATATGTCTGTTCGTCATAGGGTATTCTAGACGGACCCATTGCTCCGCCGCCACGGGCAACAGGAACGATACTAATGACAACGTGATATCCCATCATTGAGATATTCAGTGGATTGGCTTTAGGGAACATTCCCATCAGGGCGAAACGTTTGAAATTCATACTTTGGTTATCGTGAAGACAACGTCGGTCGAAGTGATGCTCTGATTCAAGACACCATCGCTTCTGGTCGTCATTGACGTGGTCAAAGGATCGATCAGCCCATGAACACGGGCTAAGGATTCAAGCAATTGAAGTTGTCTTGGAGTAATGCCCGTGATTGATGATGTTCCTGCTGGTAACGTAATCGGGGCAAGCGTGGTGTAGGTATCTGTGGTTATGATGCTCTGAGTTAATACGCCATCGCTTCTAGTTGTATCTGTTGTCGTAATCGTATAACCATCAACCGCACCATGAATACGTGCGATTGCTTCCAGCCATGCGTCTTGTGTCGCAGTCAATCCGTTAGGCATCGCCACTTGAGTTCCGGATACGTAACCCGTAACAAAGTAACCTTCCCAACAGTAGTCTTGGAATGCAGACAGTGATTGCCACAGCGTTCCGGTACTAGTGGTTGCTTGTGATCCAGTCAAACCGATTACACAACTAATACCGGTCGTGATTGTGCCGGTACTAGCGGTCATGCTAGAACCAGTTAGATAATCCTGATCGAATTCCTTGATGTTCCCAGCGGCAAAACTAGACTGAGCGCCAGATAGACCAACAGTAACATTTTGACTTACAAAATTACCTTGGCTGGCCGAGATTTGTGAGCCAGTAAGGGTAGTTCTAACGGTAGCATTCGCGGCGCCTGTCGTGGAAACAATACCTGCTCCCATTAGTGTAATCGAGACACCCTTATCAATCGATCCTGTGCTGAACGTCGATTGTTGCCCCGCTAAGGAGATATTGTCAACGACGGTCGCACCAATCGAACCAGTTCCAAACGATGTAGATTGACCAGAAAGATTAGCGGTGGTACTTACGATTGCAACTAGATTACCCGCAGAAGATGTTAGCGCAATACCACTTAGGGCATCCGAATCATTCGGCCCGACGTTACCTGTCATGATCGATACAGACTGCCCAGTAACACCAACAGCCATTCCAGCCGTTACGTTGCCACTTGTTGTTGTGATCGATTGCCCGTTTAGTTGGGCGTAATCTTGAGCAAATGCACCAACGGAACCTGTTGATGACGTGAATGATTTACCCGTTAGATCAATATTTGTTGCAGAAGTCGCAATTGTTGACCCAGCGGCAAACGTACTCTGATAACCAGTTAATCCAACAGATACGTTTCTAGTTAGACTGCCACTAGAAATTGTGTTTGATTGACCACTTAATCCTAATGTATTGCTCGGTGTAATGTTACCAACATATGAACTTAATGCCTGCCCAGCCAGCGTTACGTTATCAGACTCAGTTATACCAAGGTTTCCCTGATTAAATGAGGTAGATTGCCCAGTCAGACCAACCGTTGAACTACTTGAAACTGTTGGAGTACCAGCAGCAAAGGTACTTTGGTAACCCGTTACAGTTGTATCCAATTTGCGTACAATTGTGCCTGAATTTGATACAACCTGTTGACCAAGCAATGGTAGTGTGGTAGTTGCAACAACATTACCATACGGGAACGTCGAAGATGTTCCAGTGATCGCAGCGTAATCAGCTTGAGAGGTGCTTACGTTACCGGTGTATGACGTAAGTAAAGAACCACTGATACTAATCGTGACGTTTGAAACCGTGCTTGCAGACAATGTGCCTGCGGTGAATGTACTCTGATAACCAGTTATACCGAAGTCGGCAGACGGAGTAAGTGAGCCATAGTTGGTCGTAAGAGATTGCCCAAGTAGGGCAAGAGAATCGTTAACTGATGTTGAGCCGAACGATCCTGATAATGCTTGACCGATCACACCAACTGATGTTGATGGTGTGATTGTTCCCGATGAAGATGTAGCTTGCAGACCCGTTGCTGAAACAGATCGATTGGCTAGGATAGAACCAGCCGAGAATGTCTTTTGTTGACCAGTGAGTGCTACTGATATGTTAGTTGCAGCAGATGCAGTAATCGTCCCTGCATAAGCATTTTCTGATGAACCAACAACACCTAGCGCCAGACCTAGAGCAAGTGCGCCAGCAGCAAACGTAGATACAACACCAGTAAGTGAAACAGTTACGCCTCTTTTTCGCTTTCCTGGGGGTACTGATTTGGAAGGCATCTAAGCTCCTTAGATGGGCCAGCCAACTGACCAATCGTAGTCTAATACACTACTTATGTCTGTCAGTTGTGATACTATATCCTGATGCCTTCCACATGTGCCGGAGATAACTGCTTCAAGTTGTGCTAGTGCAGTCGCTTTTGCTAGAATCTTGGAAGCCAAATCAGCCGTAGTAACACCCCTCGCTTGTGCTTCAATATCTAACATTGGTGTAGGATTTCCAATTGAGAATCCGTTTGCTTCATTTTTCTTTAATGACCATGAAGATGCTTCATATGGAGATGCTGTAGAGCAATAAAAGTCCCTCAAATCATATGCAAACTGATTAATCATCGTGAGTATATGTGCGATTGCATCTTGCAAGGTCCATTCAGACGGATCAGTCTGTCTTAGGCACCATTGTTTACTTGAAAAATCATATAAAATCATATTTTCTCTTTTACCATGAAGTTGCTATTATGATACCAACGCCGCCGTTACCTGCTGGATAAGCAACGGAGCCAGTATCTGATCCACCAGTTCCGCCGCCTCCAGCGGCTTCTTCCATGTATGCCAACACACCAGCAGCAGCGGAGTTTGCTCCGAAGAACTGTTGATCAGCATTTATGTTTGATGGAAGATTGCAGATAACAAGCATTAATAGTCGCCACCATATGCAGTAATAAACCAACCAGCAGCAACTGTCGTGCCGAATCCGTCAATAATACGATATCCGGGAGGTAATGCCATATTAATAGGATACTCAACATCAACAGTTGAGGTCGTTGCTGTCGTAGCAGGGAGAGATATTTCACCGAAGAACAAATTATTTAACAGTGATCCAGATAATGAGTTGCGAGTACCCACTGCAGCAGTTTGGGTAAAAGTGTTAGTTGTCGCGGAGAAGTATGTGTGTTGTCCACCTGTTGTGTTACCAACGTAAATACGATAGGAAGCGGCGCCCGTGGCATCAGTCCAGTTCCATACAATTGAACTTGTTGTTCCGGTTGTAGTCACAGCAGCAGTTTCTGTAGATACTGTTGTTGGAGCATCAAACTGGTCATAAGCAACAATTTTTGCGAAATATGATTGGGCTAGAAGTGTTTCACCACTTCTAGACGGAGTGCCAGTTGGCGTACCTGAAACAGGAGAAATGACAGAAGACATTCGACCAGAGCCGTTGTTGATGTATAATCTTAACACTGTCGCTACGTTGGTTGCATCTACGATACAATAAGAAACCTTCCGAACACCAGTTCCGAAACCCGCAGCGAACGTCTGAAACGTCGCATCTGGTGGGGTGTTGTTTAACGTAATAGGACCAGTTCCGGTGCTCGTTGTGGTGTCTGATACTCTATCAACTATGTATGGTATTATCTCTCCGCCGTTCCAAATCCCTGAGATTGATAATATGCGTCAATAAACAACAGACCAATCGGGTCAGGGTATGTATCGTTTGGATGACCCGCATCTCGGAATACTCTCAACATGATAACGGCATCTGGTCCCATATTTGGAATATTCATCGGTGTTGTTGTCTCTGCCACCAAATTTACATCCTGAGTCGTTCCGTCGAGAGCGACCTCAACATACGTTGTCATGATCGAACTAAACTTCATATCAGAAGTAACACCCAAATCCCCATCACCAAACTCATTAGCCCAGATGAAATCGAATCCCCATCTAACCGTGCCCGAGTTGGCAGTTAGTTGAAGTATATGCCCATGAGGATAAAAATCTGAACCAATCACGAAATCACGGGGCATATGGAACAACGCAGTACATTCCTGTACCGAGTTAGCATCGAACGTGTTTATCTGGAATGCACCCTTGTATGAAGTTTTTAGTGGGGGCGTTGTTGTGCCAGAAACATCAATCTGAGCACGAAGGTTTTGCCACTTAGTTGCAGTACGGTCGTCTAACTCTGCGAAGTTGTTATCCATCTCCGCATAAGTTAGCGCAGCCGCTTTTGATGCATGTGTTACGATTGCCATGTATTAGGCAAGACGTAGCAGAGCGTTAGATGCGTCATTGGTAGGCATCGTCAGCGTCAACGTACCAGCAGTCACCCTCTGAGCGCCGAAGGTATATAATGCGATTGCCTTGTTTCCTTGGGTTGAATTGAACAACAACACACAATCAAACGAAGTTGCCAGAGTAACAGACGAATAAACAATTGAAGCGGAAGGTGTCCAGATTGCAGTCGTGCCTGAAATCGAAGGCGGCGTTGCGTTAGTAACAACTACACCACCAGCCGTGTAACCAGTTCCACTAACCTCACCAGTATCAGCAACTGAACCAACAGTACCACCATAGGTTGCCTTGGTTGCACTGATGTTAGCCGTAGTCAGATAAAGTGCTGCCATGACGTCATCAGCCGTTGTGGCACCACGAGTTACTGTAGTGCCGAGTGCATGAATACCAGATAGACATTCTGACTTGAATGAATTACAAATACCTTGGACATTAGCCATGTTTAAATCTCCTTAAAATTTAGATTAGTAGGATCAAAACCCACCTTGAATCGCGTTAGTACTAGCACCCTCTTTTAGCTTGATGTGTGCGTTTTGTTTCACTACTTCACCTTCCAAAACATAGGTTTCGACCAATTTGATAAAATCAGAGGTCTCATACCATTGTGCGGAATATTCCAAACTCTCAACAGGCAAATTGCCCTTGGTTGTCCAAATCAGAGGCGTTTCATTCGTCATAATATTTTCTCCATCTTAAAGTTAAAAGTCACTCAACATGAGTTACGCCATATTTATACTGTGTTATTTTGACTGTTTGTCGATGGCGATTGTTGAGCGATCTACAGCCTGCCTTAGTTGAGAATTTGATTGTTGAAGTTCTGTGATCAAGGAATGGTGTTCATCCATGGATATCTTGATATACCACTCAACCCCACCTGCGATTGCGGCAAGAACAAACCATGCACCAAAACCACGATTCAACCACTTTGTTAATTCATTCTCGGTTGCTGTATTTTTCATATTGGCAGTAGCAAATTTACTATCACAATCATGTATAATCTTGTTTTGTTTAGTCTCACATTCAGCAGATACCTTAGCCATCTTTTCGATCATGGAAGTCTTCATCACATCCATATCCTTACCGAATTCCTTGGCGATATCATCAACCCGTGTATTTATCCTTACAACTGACGCATTTGAATCGGTTTCGATCTGAGCTAGTCGTGCTTTCATGTCAGAGATATCATCCGAATGTCGTTGTTGACGCTCATTCATGGCGGACATATGACGAGTCAATTCAATCAGGGTATTGAGTCTCTTGGTGTTTTCTTCGATGAATCGTTCAAGGCGAGATTCAATTTTGTCCATACGATCAATCACATAATCAAGTGCAGGTTGTTCGTTAGCCATATGAATAAGATGTTGTTAATATTACAATTATTTATGCTGTCGCAAGAATCTGAGCAGCACGCCCTGACGCAAGCAATCCGGCAGCTTCAAGAGAATTCAATCCAGAGATAGTCTGCGGATCGGTCACATTTATTTCTTGAGCAAGTTTAAACATGTCTAGCCAAACTTCTACGTCAGCAGTTGTTTTTGCTGCGGTATATATGGATGCTAGTTCTTCCATGGTGAATCGGGCCATGATCTCAAGATGAGTGAAGGCAGTTTTTGGTGGAACTATGCTTGCCGGTTGGGGGAAAGTTTCTACTAGTTCATACTTTCCCGGATAGGCAGAGTCAACAAAAGACTGATCAGCAATAATACTGTTGATAACATTTCCTGTGTTATCTAATATGTTATATCTCATCATGCAATCCTATAGATAATAATTAACCCATTGCCACCAGCGCCTGAATAGTTATAAGCGGTGTCACCGCCGCCGCCTGCTCCTAGCCCACCATTGCCAGCAGAGGCAGCGTTGTTTGATTTAGATGCGGATAAACCACCTCCGCCGCCGCCGAGGGCGCCGTTGTTAGCTATACCTCCGCTTCCTGCGCCAATACCTCCGGGAGTGATGGTGGCTGTACTCATTCCATCTCCTCCTGCGCCGACAGCAATTCCGGGAAACATTAACCAAGGAGGATAATAGACAGAATCATTAGTACACATAGGAAGTCCACCAGCTGATGTTGCCCCGCCGATTACCTGACCACTAGTGCCATATACCGGATGAGTTCCTCCTCCTCCTGATGCACCTTTTTGAGAGCTGCCAGTGAGAACTACGTTACCGCTAGAACCGCCCATGCCAGCACCGCCAGACGCAGCATGGGTACTAGAACTTACAACCGTAGCATTGCCAGAAACAGTGTTATATCCTATATTTACCGCCCCTCCTCCAGTTGCCGCCCCTCCTCCATTAGTCCACGAACACGATCCGCTAGAGCCGCCAGTAAACCCAAAATCACAATTTAGAATTCCGCCGCCAGCAACTCCTGCTACTCCCGCTGATACTGCATACAATCCTCCTGCGCCGCCATATGCAGTCACTGTTGAAAATCCAGAACCTGCTAGTGTTGTTGCTCCTCCTGCGCCGCCATTTTGTGCTGATGCCGCCCTTCCTGCGCTACCTGCGCCAATTGTAGCTGTTAGCGATGCACCAGCAGTAAGAGATAATAGCTTTACTCCTAATCCACCAGCAGAGCCACCACTTGCAGAAGCGCTACCTGGGTAATATGCAAGAGCGCCTGAACCGCCTGCGCCCAAAACTATAGCAACATACTTTCCAGTCGCGGGAACTACATAAGTCCTGCTAATTCCGATAATGGCATGTGTCAATATAGCAGATGCGCCGCCACTAAAAAACTGACTCAGAGTGCTCATAGCCCATCCTCCACTTTCCAACCAATACTAGGGTTTACATATATCATCTTGAATACTGCGTATTCCATGTCGCACTCCATATTTTCTTCTATACCCATTATTCTTTGCCCGTTACGATGAATCATCAGCGGATACCATTTCCATGACCCAAACTGATCACTCACAAAAATTTGAAATCCTACGTGTGGTTTCGTAGGAAGAACTAATACACCCTTCTTCATGAAGGTGTTTGCAGAATACGAACCACCATCAACGACATACGTATAATCATATTCGTCACCCGACTCGACCGTTAGATCAACCGTGGTGAATTTCTTAGTTCTGTCAATCCGCTTTATCAAAAACTCATGACTTCGCTTAGGTAGTTGCATCATATGAACACCCATCCCGGAGCCGTACTGTTGCCAGAATATTGCAGATTGAAATTCGCGTTTAGAGAATCGACTGTCATTGTTCCAGATACCCCCATAATATAATTTGATCCCGGATTAATCGTGCATGTAGTCGTTGCTGATGCGTTGACGAAACCAACAACATCACCAGCAGCAGGCGAAGCCGGCAACGTGAATGCAAGTGAAGCCGTAGCTACATACGTTGTGCCAGCCGTGGCTGTTGTGGTCGTACTGATAATTCTTGTGGTATATCCTTCGATTGTTGACGCACCAGTTGCGGTTAGTGCAGTAAATGTTCCTGCCGCTGTCGCGGTTAGTGTAGTAAATGTTCCTGACGCTGGGGTGGCACTTCCAATCGCGCCGGGAGCAGCAAATGTCGCACCTTTTAAACTTGATGCATTCAAATTGGCTACGTTGGTTGTTGAAGCAACCACAAATGGAGCAGTTCCTGTAGCTAGAGTGCTTGTCAACTGGCCAGACATTCTCAATGTAGTCAATCCTGAGAATGCGGTGACTGTCGAACCGAGTGAAACAGCAGTCGAACCAATCGTAACAGAACTATTAGTTAACGCCGCGTTAGGAAGGGTAACCGTTCCCGAACCTTGATTGATTGCGATCGCGGTCGTTCCAATGTAGAATTGTTGTCCAGTTGTAGCTAGTGTTCCGCTTGTCGGCAACGTGACGTTGGTTGCAGCGGTAATCGTCAATGTGGTTGCGAATGCTCCAGACGTTGTAAGATTACCGCCTAGAGTGATCGTCTTGCCCGTGTTTGCTACACCGGTGCCGCCGTATTGACCTGCGACAACAGAACCTTGCCATACACCTGTACCAATCGTTCCAACGGTCGTTAGACTTGATGTAACAACGCTTGATGCTAGAGTAGCTCCAGATAATGCGTTCGCATTGAACTCCATCGGCTGCAAACCGGCAACTTCAAACGCTGCAACAGAAGCAGCAGACAAACCAGCAGAGAACGTTACCGTGGTACTATTGGTTTCCGTGTATGTTCCTGGGAACTGACGAATACCATCAATATAGACCTTCAATGAACCAGTGCCAACCGAATATGACAGAGTTGTTAAAGTGAATACCGTCTGACTGGAACTAGCAGTTTGTTGTTCAATACCTCCGGCAGAAACACCAGCGGACGTTTGAAGATAGTTCATGGCGGTAACAAGGTTAGAATTATGCCCAGAAAACGCACCGCTCAATCCAGACATTGCTCCGACGTTTGTGCCAAGAACGTTTGTTTGCGCTCTCCACGTGTCGAATGTGTCTGTTCTTTGGACTGTTACGAAATCGGTCATTGCTTGCTACCTGATAAGAGTGAAATGAGTTGATTCATCTTATTATTTATCTCTGCAAAACCAACTTCCAAGCGATCAATTCTGTCTATGTTAGCGGCCGAAATCTGTCTTTTCTCTTGATAAGCCATGTACGTATTCTTATCATGATTGACGATTGCGCCGGAGGCATCACGAAACCAATTTGGATTGTCTTTTACAGGTATCATGCTAGTGCCATCACTCTAACGTTCTTGAACTTGGGGGTATTCGAATCGACATCCGCTTTCAGGGCGATCTTGATTTGAACTTTGTCAAATGAAGGTACGCTAGAAACTTCCCAGGTCGTTTCCTTGAACGTCAGAAGATCGTTGGTGTTACTTATCGCAGGATCTGAAATTCTCACCCAAGGAGTCTGGCTCAAGAAATTGAATCCATTTTGTTGAACCCCGCGATAGTAGACTTCAAGGTACGTTCCAACTGGGTTGTTGATATCCAATGTAACGCGAACTCCAGTAGAAGGAACAGATAGCGTCATTGGCGCAGAAACGTAGTTGCTTAGGGTACTTGAGTAATACGGAGCAACATCTAGACTCAACGCATTCTTGAGAACCAGAGTTGTTGTTTTGCCTCCGGCAGCCAGTTCATCCGTGAAGTTCGAGACAACAAGTCCTGTACTTGTGTTGATAACTTGAGTACCATCAACACCAATGATCATGCTCGTTCCGTTATTTGTCACGTTGTTGATCAAGAATGCGCGGTTCACGTTAGCAGTAGTGCCACCAGTTGTGACAATGTACTTGCCCACGGCAACGTTGCTAAACAGATTAGCGTCGAATCCGGCGGATATAGTAATAGAACTGTTTGATGGCGCTGCTTGATTATAATCATACGTTACCGTCTGTGTTGTCAACAACGTTATATCATCGAAACCATGATCTTGCTCAGCCGCAGAGGATACGTAAGAAGGGCTATTAATTCTGTTACGAACAAGAACAAGATTGGCACGATCCACTCTCAGTGCAGGAGATAGATTATCCTTGGTACTTGTCATGGTAACGCGAAGATTAAATGACTTGCCGCCAGCGTAAGATGAAGAAGCGACCTCGTTAGCAGGAGCGAGAACGATACATGATTCTGTTAGTTCAACGGTCTGATTGTTGATTGCAATAACTTCTGCTTGAGCCGTTAGTTGCTTTGTCGGAGTCATTACGTATGAAACTGGAGTCATTCCAATTGTGTAATCTGTGCCAGAGAACGATTGAACGTCAACACTTGGCATCACTGTCGAGAATTGAATCTGAGTAGTGGCTGTCACGGCAGAACCACCAAAGTAGCCCGTATATGTTGCTGTGCCACCAGCTATCTCAGAGAAATCAACTAGATACGAATCATACTTGGTATCGATAACAGTCAAGGTCTTTGTTACGGCAGAACTTCCTAGAGTAGTAAACGAACCAGGCAAGAATGAAGACATTGTAACCTTGTCACCAATAGTAAAACCATGCGATGGTTGACGTACACGAACAATGCTTGAACCAGAGATACTGTAAAGAGGATTCAACGCCAATAGAATCGGAGTCAATGCGTTGTTCACGTATGTAACATCAGCAGGATAAGCTGTTTTGAACTTTGCCCGATATAGATTGAACGTTAGGTCCTTAGTTTGATCGGCAGTCCATGTTGAACTGTTTTGTGATTCGAAGAATGAACCAATCGAAGGAGTTGTGTTACTGTTCACGGAACCAGGAATCGTAAGATCATTCACCCATGTCTTCCACACGATGCTCTGTGCGGCCGTTAGAACCAACGCATATTCTTGACCGGATGCCAAGAACACAGGATTATCAAATGCGATATATGAAGCCGCAGGAGTCGTTGCGTTAGCAATAACTTGCCTCGAGTAAACTACCTTGGTTGCGATATAATTCTGAGTTGGATAACCATTCAGAGCAGTTGCAATATTCACGATCAATGGGGTATTTGAATCAGAGACAGCCACGAATAAGTCAATACCTGTGATGTAATAACCGGTATCAACAGACTTGTCGATCAAGAAAGTCTGTGCGATTGGTTCATGATAATCGACAGTTTCACTGAAGTAGTTATAACCAATGACTTGACTTGTTACGTCATTCGTTACGTTGGTTGTCTGATTGACTTGTTGTGACAATCCGCTTGCATAATACGTGGCTGAGGCTGTAGAAGTTGCATCAAGCGGATTTGTATTGTTAGAGAACGTCAGTTTATTTGTTCCAGATGGGAAACGCTTCGTCTTGTTGCAGATTGGATAGAACACACCGAAACCGCGACCGGATGCATTCAACGTAATCGTATGCGACACAGCGCCTGCGACAACAGCCGTCGGATATCCTAGATTGTATCCATCAGATGCGACATAACAACTGGTATTCCATGTACCTTGAGCGTTCACACACTCCAATTCATAGTAATTGCTATATTGAACAACGTCACCTAGAACAGCAGTACCGCCATAGTTGTTGGTTACGTATCCGCCCTTGTCCCAAACGATGGTCGTCAGAGGTGAATTGTCAGTGTATTTCTGGAGGACGCTAGTAGACACAGTGCGTCCAGACGCTTGATTTATCTTTTCCGCATCGGAGACTACGCTTGTATCATAGAACGTTCTTAGTGATGAAATTGGAGCAATTCCCGGAATTCTAACGGTCATTGCGAGTTCGATATCACCAGACTGATCGATCGGTAACGTGGTATTACCAAACGTAATCGTGTTCATCGTGGTGTTAGGCATGCATCCCTCAATCTTGAAGAAGATTGGGCGGGTACGTGTGTATCCTAGAGGAACTTCATTGACAACATTGGTTGAGGTAGATACGTTTTGTGTCAGAGAATACCGAGTATTCGTGCCTTGGAAGTTGTAAATGTATTGTGATGCGCCATCCCCCCAAGGAGAAAGGACAGCAGTGTTACCACCTTGATTACCGATCATTGTTCCGAGTTGCAAACCGTTGGCTGCATATAGTTGAGCATTTGCAGCAGTCAGCCAGTTATTTGAACTCGATGAACCTCCACCCGCATTCGCTTGCCCGGCAAACAGCGTTACTGTGCCTGTGTTACCAGAAAGACCGGAAGACGTAAATGAACCACTTGTGACTCCTTTCAACCAACGATTCTGATATCCAGTTAGATAGGATTGATAGTTGACAGTCCATGAGTCCCATGTTCCGCTGGTGTGCCCGGCAGCGATAGCTGCATTATATGCAGAGGTTGATGAATAAACTGTATTGTTGGAGATAACAGTTTGGTCAACCCATACGTCATTGTTAGGATAAAGCGTTGCGAAACCGTTGTACGAAATAATCTGAAACGGGTTAACGAATGAATGTGCGTTGCCGTTGACTTGACTAATGGCAACTTGATTCGTGTATGGTAGTGTGATTGTGTTACCTGTACGTTGGTAATTGTTTGTCAAACGTTGTGAATCAACGGTAAAGAACTCGTTCATGTTGATGTTCTTTACGTCAACAGAAGCACGACCAATACCCTTTGTATAGTCTACAGTACAGTTATGATCCGGATTCGTTGAGTCAACAGCAGAATCAGGGTTATTCGTTAAGGAATCAACCAAGATACCTGCTTTGTATCGATCTAGCCCGTTTTGGTCGGTAACATTGGTATTCAAAGTTTGTGACTCAAGCACGGACAGTTGAGTGTAATACTCAAGATCGGAGATACGTTGATCAAGAGAACCAACATCCTTCATCGTGTAACGCTTTGTCCCGATTGGAGTAATCTGAACAGTGTTGATGTTGATATCAATATTACCAGGAGCAACAACCGCGGTTGCAATTCCCATGGCATCAGCATCAGCCGAAGGAGTAACTAGATCATATCCAGATGTTCCGTTTAGAACAACGATAGAACCGTCAGACTTCAACTCTAACAAGTCTGCACGAGGTAGATAGTATGAATAGTCGGTCACAAAATCTGAACCGTAAACAAGAGGTTCGGTAATCTGCCCGGTAGTGAAATCGGTTGTTCCGTTTACTGGGCGGAAGTCAATTGTATTCGTTTGCATCGGAGTCAACTTTTCATATGGAAGATTGCCATATGAGTTAACAGAACAGTAATCTCCCGCTGAATGTTGGAAATACTCATATACGATCATCAACGTATTGTTAGGTGCTTGTGCTCCCTTGTTCAACGTGATAGAACCTAGATCGTAGTAGAACGAATTTTGCCCGTTAAACACCGTGTAGTTATTCGTTAGATCGGTTGCATTAGCGGCAACGAAAGCCGGGTAGTTTCCACCTGTTACGGTACCGATACCGTTTGACTGCATGATCTTGACGATACGGTAGATATCTGCGTTAGGTAGGGTAATCGTAGAAGCAGCAACCTGACTCACGTTAGTAATTGACAAGGTACCAATCTTGAGAGTCTTTTGCTTCTCCTTAGACGCTCCGACGTTCTTAGTAATCTTTGTCAGAACTTCAATCGTGCCACTTGACAACGATGGAATGTTGATTGTTATTTGTGTGTCTGAAGTGCGTGTGACGGTGTATTGTGCGGTCGTGTAGATTGCACCATTCTGAATCGCAACCAGATAGTTTCCGGTAGTCAAAGGATTCGTGAACGTTTCGCCTGGAACCGATAGCGTGATCGTTGCGTTATTTGACGTTACTGTGGTCGTGTAATGACGAACTATGGTATATTGCATCGTAGAGGTTGCATCATCAGCCGCACGAAGACTACGCACGAATGGCTTAGGCATCGATTGAATCAATGCGCCTGTCGAGACAAAACTGTTCGTCACCAATTCAATCAGAGTATTTGAAAGACTGGCGGTAAAGTTGTTGCTTGATGTGAATGCTACGTTAGAGTAATTGTCAATACCAACACGATTGTAATATGCACCGCCGATCCGAATCAACTGCCCAGGATTCAGGGAAGCCATGAAGTTTGTACCCACACCAGAAACAGACTTCGAACCGGACGTAATGCTTACCGTACCAAGAAGCGTTGTGTAAGTGCGGTTGATATCACACTTGAACGAACCAGATGCGTTTTGTAGGGAGAATGCATGTTCTTGGAAGTTATAACCAGGGTTCAGATTCACATCAAATACCTGAACGTCATATACACATGAACTGATACCGATTGTTCCTTGTGAATATTCCATTGAGCGAACACGACATGTTCCGATAACGGGAGCATTTGCGCCAGGTGCATCAATCGTTAGAGAAAGACCAGTTCCGTTTGTGTAGCCTGCGCCGGCATTTACTGCCACGATTGATTGAATCTGCCCGTCCAGACTCATGTTGACCTTGAACGTGGCAGCAGTCGATGGTGAGCCAGAGGTAATCGTTACGGTAGGAGGATTCTGTGGATCGTAACCGAAACCATAGTCTGTTAGTTGAATACTTGAGTTTACAATGACACCGCCAACGATGTTGCATGTACCAACTGCGGTGCGCTTCAAGGAAGCCCAGGTTTCCGTTTGTTGGGTATAATAGACATTTAGTAGTTCATACGTGTGAATGTCTGGTATACCAGATACGTTTGTGACCTGCATGTTGCTACCAGCGTTGATCGAAACGATTTCTGCTGGTTGATAAACATGATCAGTTGCTTTGCTTGTTGCATCGAATGATGGACCTTGCTTGACAACACGGAATCCCTTGATGTAACCAGAACCTGGAGACACCTTGTATACCATTTGTTGATCGTTAGCAAGCATCGTATCAAGGGTAACCGTGTTACCATCAACGTTGATACCGTTGTTATAAACTGGAGTATTCGTATACGCCCAATTTACGTCGCCATCGGTAACAGCCCATTGGGTATTCGTTAGAGTGGTCGGCTCTGTTGTACTTGAAACACCAGACGAGTTTGCTTCCCAGTATGATCCATCCACAGTCTTTACTACGTCACCAACGAGGTATGCTGTATTCGATGCCCAGTTTCCACGATTGTTCGAACGATAGTCCGTCACAGAGAACGTAACCGGATTCACCAAGAAGTCTCCCGCTTCATCATACGTGCGGGTTGCCATCATACGTTCAAACGATGCGAATGCGGTGTCATCTACTTCAAAGGTAATAACACCATTCTGAACTTGAAGAAGATCGATAAACTGAAGATCGGAACCGGTAACCCGAGTCGTTGAGTAATCCTTCTTACCCAGTGTTAGCATGATCTTGTAACGGTCTGCGCCAGGTGCACCGTAGTTGGGATATCCAAGAGCATTATCATATAGACTTGAATCATCGTTAGCGGTAACGATTGTCTCAACTACGTTCAGACCGACTGTCCACGTAGGAGTATTAGAATATTTGTCAAGCGAAATAGTTTGCTTGGAAACGTTGACAAAGTTTCCGTTTACGTAGTAGACACCATCATTGATCGTAACGATAGAACCTGTTCCTGTATAAGGAACAGCGGAGGTTCCAGCGGACACGGTGAACGAAACAGACGAATCAGTAGCTGTTAACGTATCGCCAGCAGAGAACGTACCGTTACCACCTGTATAACGAATGAACAACGTGGTTAGATCAGCATCAGTGCTTGCTTCCGTAAACACAACGATTGCTGTGGTAGTTGAACCGTTCGATAGAGTCTTACCAACAGCAGAAGACAATTGAACGTCAGCAGAAACACCGACTCCGTTTACTGAGTTTACAGTGATATAAGTGACTGTATTATCGAAGAATATTTGGCCAGGAACGATCATCGCTCCATTCTTGAACATGAAATCGCCGTTCTTGGCAATTTGATTCTGTAGAATGGATTGTAGTTGGTTTAGTTCTCTAGTTTGAACAGGGCGCGAAGGCTGAAACAGTACCTTATAGTAGTTGTTTGAGTCTGCAAAGTCATCGAAATAAGGACTTAAATTGAAGTTCGTGGTCATGAATTTCCTGATTTTATATGGGTGTTACTATGATAATATTTAGCAGGGAGAACCTATGTTCTCCCGCTTGGCTATTACCATTCAAAGACTACGGAGATGCTTTCGACTTGGTCAACGCTACGCATAACTGGGCGACGATTTTCAACATAGCACAATGTACCACTGTATGGTTGAACGTCAGAAGATACGACACCAGCGGTAGCAATCACACCAGAGGCAACACCACCAGAAACGGCAGTCAATGTATTACCAACACCGAATGATGCATTAGCATTGGCTCCAACGAGAGCATTTTCGGTACGGGTTCTTACTACGCGAACGATAGTCTTATCTGCATCGCCACCCGTTCCTGCGGTTACGTCAACAACAAAACCATATGCATTGGTCGTCGAGTCTTTCACAACCATCTCGGGCTGGAACGCAACGGTGCCAGTAACCTTGATCGTAGTCATGGTTGTTGCGGCAGCGGAAGACAACAGAATTGAAGAACCGTATTGGAGAGGATTCACAACCAGCCCGACGCGCCGATAATCATTTTGTACAGTGAACACGTTGCCATCTGCATATTGGAACTTCACGTTTACGATAACGTTGGAAGCGCATAGATCATTGATTGGGTCAGCACCAAGACCCAGTAGAGGAGTCATGATCGCGGTTGCAGTAGCAAGCGTACCGGTACCGCCCAACACGACATTTGCCCAGGTGTATCCTGAGCCTACGTTGGTTACGTTAATTGCAGTAATCGCACCAGAACCGTTGGTGTCAACAGAAACAGTTGCTCCGGTACCATCACCAACGATGCTCGCAATGGTCGTGCTTCCTGATAGGTTAGCACCATATCCTGAACCAGCAGTATTAATTACCACATTGAATATTGCACCAGCATTTGCCGCAGAACTTGTTTGAAGTCCCCACTGTTCATAATATACATCACCAGCAAGAGGAGCAGATGTTAGAGTTTTTACTGGATGAAAATCAGAGGTTGAAAAGTTGATTATATCTGACGCAGAAGTAACAGCGATCTTTTTCCAAACGTAACCGTCGGCTGAACCTGACGTTAATTTTGTGGTCGAATTTAGAGTCATGGTGCTAGGGTCAACTGTACTAGCAACACCATGAGGATTAGCTATACAAATCCATATTGAAAAGTCACCATCAACGACAAAATAATTTGTATCGAACAGAGTAGCCGGAGTAGTTGCTGCTCCTGTGTTGATATCAAGACCCGTGACGCCAACTGAACCATAATCATGACGATAAATGTCATAGAATTGACCGGAGGTCCACATGCGCTTAGTGATACCATGAGACATGTTTGAAGAATCGATCTTCTTCATAGCCATCATGTCATTCCATATTTGTGCTTCGTTGTCAATATTATCAACAGGAGTATCAGGAGCATAGTCACTGGTCCATGTGGCGGGCTTTCCGATGAACATGTAGTATGAATCAGTAGAGCCGATGAATGAAGAAGCATTCTTCACTCTAAATTTGTTTGTAATAATGGCACTCATTGTGTAAAACTCCTTGTTTATATCTTAGTATTTATGCTCTGGTTGAGAGTATTTGTGATGCTCTACCAGAGCCAATTATTGTTTCTTTTTCCAACATACGAACCCCATCATCCTCAACGAGACTTCCCACCTTTAGATATTCCCTATCGCCTATAATCAAGTAAGTATCGTTGATAGGAGAAAACATAATTCCACCAATATCAATGCCCGCAGAACCACCCATAGTTGTTCCACCGCCGCTGGAACTCGTTCTAAAAAATTCTTCTATTTTATGACTCATGCGATAATCCATCCCTTAGTTGAATCGATATAAACTAACGTAACGACCGCATTTCCAGTGCTCATGCCAAAGGTACTGTTTATACCCATGATTTTTACAGAACCAGGATCGATGGTTACTGTATTTGTAGTGCCACCCAACCAAAGCATGACAGATACCCATTGATTATTCGTTGGGGCTGCCGGAAGCGTAATCGTGAATGAACCGGACGTTACGTCAGCCACAATTTGATCCGTATGAGTCGCAGTTACTGCGCCAGTTTTCACTGCCCAATGTAGAATGCCCGCGGCCAGCTCCGTAAGATTCTCGTCCATTTCAGCGAATGATAGCGGAGAACCTTTTGATTGACGATATGTAATTGTCATTCTTTACCTTATAGTTTGGCGATTGTCATGTATGAGTCAAGAACGTATGCTTGATTATTATGATTGGCCCAGTGATTATTTATTATCTCATTAATCGTTACGTACTTGAAATTACCAATCGTTGTGTTTGGATAGTTCCAATACGTTGAGTTTGCGCCATAATAATTGATATCGTTCACGTAAGAGAATCCAGTCCACAGAGAAAGAACATCCATCTGTTCAGCCATACCAGCATAAGGTTTAAACTTGTACTTGGCACGTTCTAGTTCACTTGGTTTAAACCCAAACGGATACAGAATATCAAGATAGATGTTTATTCCAGTGCCGTGTGTCGTTGATCGCGTTGGAGCGAACGTGACTGCCATAGACCTCATCAATTCGATCATATGTCGCTTAAATTGCCCATATACACCAACTTCGTTCATATCAACAGAATTGATAACAGAAACGTAATGCTCCAGAATGATTTCAAATTGTCTACGCAGCAGATTGCCGTTTGAATTCAATGCGTTATAGTTAGTTGCAGTAAACATCATCATCGTATCCAACACAAATGACAGAATGATACCAGTACCAACAGCGTTACCGTTCTTATCGTATTTCCGGAATAGGTTGAATATGATCTTCTGGAAGTCTTCCAACATTACGTCACCGCACATCTTATAACCAGCGGGGTGAACGATTTGTGTCAACGTGCCCTTATAGTCGCGCAGTTGCATGCCGTTCTTTTGACCGTTCACAATCTGTTCGAATGTCTTTACGTAATATGAATAATCCTGAATACGCTTACCATCATGCAGTTTGATCGCTGGATCACTCAACATACCTGAGTTATTTTGGAAGTCTTCCTTGGAGAAGCATACAGCATCCGCTTGAGCGATGGTGCTGCCGCGTTGAATAACCAGGAACATTCCAGTTGCGTTAGAGTTTTGCCCATTCATTATCGTATTCGTATCAAATGGGAAACTCTGTTCATGGATAATCAGTGAACCGTCCTCAGCTACTATTTCGATGTTGTTTTCTGTGAAAAGATCGAACTGATCCGTTGCATTATCCAGTTGAAGAAGATTTTTAGCTCCGTCAAATGCATATACACGAGCATGAGGACCGTCAGAGTAGTTAGTTGTATCAGTATAAGACCAGTTACTATCAAAAACCAGTTCACCCAGTTGAAATTGTTGAGCAAGTTCATTTGTTATACCTGATATAGGAGTCGCAAGTATAGGAGTTTCTTCATAGTTCACGCCAGAATCAACGATCTTTACCGATAGGATACCGCCGATGCTTGAACTCAACGCAGTCAATTTCGCTTGTCTGCGATACGTCGGTGTACCCGCAACGCTTGTTGACGGAATAGCGGGCGCAGTTACAAGAGGTAGATAATGATATCCAAGCCCAGGATTCGTCACAGTCACCTGTGAAATCTTGCCACGTTGAACAGTGAATTCTAGTTGTACGTTAGACCAAGCGTTATCATACGCGGGTGTATCAATAACGATATTCTGACTATCGGTAACAGAAACAACCGTAGCATAAAACAGGACACTGCCTCCAGAGATATAGAATACCTCATGCCCAGGCTTTACCATTGAGAACGAGTTGGTTGTGGACACTAACGTAGAACCCTGTGCTAGTTGACAGTTGTTTACGAGATATGAACCAGGAGTATCGTCCACAACAGAGACAGTAGGAACGCTAGTATAATAATCGCCATTGTTTGATATTGATATAGATGTAATCGAACCATTAAGAGAATTGACGGTTGCAACCAGAGGTAGTTGCCCAGTGGTCACAGAGAATGAACTGTTTTCGGAGTATCCTGTGCCGGATGCGGCAACATTCACGGAAGTGACTTGCCCATAATCGTTTATGTTTAGCGATAGACTGCCGCTTGACCCTGCTGGATCAGTAAGCGTGATCGTTGATGATTGCGGATATCCAGAACCCGAGTTATCGACATAGACTCCAGTGATTGCTCCTGTAACATCAACAGCAAAACGCAGTTTCAATCCAGAGCCAGTGCCACCAACGACGGACAGCGTTGGTGTATCATATCCACGCCCAGGTGAGGTAACACCAACAGAATGGAACTTATACGTCATATTCAACGCACCCTGAACACCAACACCGGAAGTTGATGTTAGATATGATGTTTGTTTGCCGGAACTCAGTAGCGGAGTACCTGTTACGGTTATTCCCGTCAATCTTCCACCCATTTCAGGGATAACATCTGCACCCGAGCCATATCGTTCTACTACTGTGAACGGATAGGTTCCGTTAGGAATAGAGAATGCTCCGGACGTAGTGATATCGGTAATCGTTCCCTTGGCATTCGACGTGAAGTTAAATTGTGGAGTTACTCCGGTAACAGACAAGGATAGAACGGGATCAGCGTAATTGAATCCACCAGAGGTAATGCTCCACGTAATTGTTGATCCAGAAACAGTCATGTTTCCTGATGCACCGGAGCCATTGATGTAAAGCGTTGGAGTCGCGGTAATCGAAGTGCTTGGTATTGCTACAGACTTTATGGCCGTGCCGTCCAATACGCAAGACGTGGTGTAATAATGTGTCGAATCGATATAGAATAAGGCGCGGGCGTATTGGTATCCATGACCCCCGGAAGTTACTCTAACGTTGGTCAATTGCCCGGAAGAAACAGACGCAACGGTAGCAGTCACTGGTAGCCCAGTATGATCGTAGATATCAAGGTTAACGTGATCGCCGAGCTGATAGTTCCAACCAGGATCACTAATCGTGATTGTGTCAATATTCATTAGCGTGGACACTTCACATCCGAATCCATCAACAGCGGTAACAGTCGCCTCGGCAGGCACCACTAATTCGTCAACAGAGGGGGTGAACGTGATCTTGTCTCCGACGCTATATCCGGAACCTGTTACCGCAATGTTGACACCATCAATCGATCCAGCAGATACTTGATGCACCTCTAGATCAAGGTTTGTTCCTGAACCACCAATTATACTCAGTTTCTGACCAGGTGAGTACAACGCACCAGAATCAGTCACCACGGTATTTGTGATTAACGATATGATGTTGAATGCGGTCGGAACACCCAAGAATGAAGCATAAATTGGCAGCCTATCATCGAACGTATTGATGATGGATTCTGTGTTCAGAATGCATTTGTAATACGACTTTGACGTGCTAAACGATACCCTAGATGAGGGTGTCATTAGCACAGTATTTGATAGTGTGATCGTATTACCCTGAACGGCAATAACGATAGTGTCAGCAGGAATCAACCAAGTAGGGGCGATAACAATATCACCCACGGAGACATTTAGCGTACCAATCGAGAATCCAGAATCAATGTAACCATCTATAGTATATTCATCAGAGGTCGCATTGTAAATGACATTGGTTCCTTCTACGAAATTGCCCGTATAGTTTCCGGCAGTGATACCTGTATTATACAGTTGAACGTCTTCGACAACCGCGGATGATTGACTCTGCTCAAGCGTCTTACCCAACAAGGAGAACAAAATACTGTTATTGTTCGGATCATTCAGAATGATATATGACAGATTATTGTAGTCGTTGTCTGATGATCTAAAAACGTATTTTCTACCATAATCAAGTTCCGCCTTGGTGTTGAATAGAACCTCGAATACGTATTTGAACGATGGCTCTGTGCCCTTCATCAAGTATAACTCACGGATGAACTTAATCAGCTCAGCATCGGAGATAATAGGCGAAACGTTATTCAACACGTATGGGAATACGTGCTTCTTCATCATAGCAATAAACTGTTCATCCGCGGAGTCTGGATCGAATTCATTAGGCAGACCTCTAATGAAACTCTCTGCTCCAGTATTCTGATCCATAAACCGATAATACTGTTCTAGGAACTCGGCAAAGTTCGGATTATTGTCTCTGAATGCCTCAGGAACTTGATATTTGACAAGCGTAGAAACTTTTGGTCTTACGGATAGCGTCATGGGAATTAGTTTCCGGAGATAAGTGAAACGTTTACGTCTTGTGTGTTGATTCTAATTACGTTATTTTGTTGTGATTGAACGTCATTGACCAACGGAGTTGCATTGATTTGAATTCCGCCGTTGACGTTAGTGAACGATGTAATGTTGATTGCATTCAACGTAATGAATCCGTTGACGTAATCAATCGTTCCAACGGTACTCATTACAGTCTTCTTGCCAACATAATCCACGGAGACTAGAACCATATCAGAACCGCGATTCTCAAGCGTAACCAGATTCTGAACACCGATAACAGTGAATGAGCTAGACGAAATGTATCCGTCGGTATTTAATAATCCGTTCATGAAACTGATTTGATATGTCATACTCTTACCCAATTGAGGCGCGATTGTCTTATACAGTGATATACTCGTTAGGTTACTAGTGATAGCTGATGATGCATTATTGATAACACCAACCAAGGTAGAATAGGCTAGAGTATTATTGAACTGTTCAAGTTGGGTAGTCGAATAATTCGTAATTGCTTGGACAATCGAAGAGGTTAGATTAGCCCCCTGTGGTAGTGCAGACGGATTATATGTTACGCTAGTATTGACCAACACGTTCACATATTCTGGATCAACGAAGACTGGTCGAATATTCATGATACTGGTGCCCTTGAGTGAGGACGCGATTTCGTTCTTTTCGGCGATTGTCAACACGTTTTGGTAAGGTGTGCTTGGCTTGATGCAGATCATCACAGAGTTATATTGTGGAGGTACGTTATCTTCTCCGCCCCAGACCTTGATCGCACCAACGTTATTGAATCCCTCACGAATAATCGATGCATAATCATAAGCGGTGACAGCACGATTTTGTACCGTGAAATGTTTAGATGCGTTATACTTGATAGAGTCAACAGATTCTGGATCAACACCACCCATGGAACCAATGACAGTGCTTATACTATACCCTACAGCATACACGTTAGGGTCACTGTTATTCAGTATGCTTCCAACAGGTGTAAACGTATTCGCGCCGTTGCCAGCAGAACCATTACACGTTACATATTCAATTCTGATAACAGAACCGGAATCAGGTGTCGCGCCAATCGTACCGTTACCGAAGTAAATCTGGGTAGTGTAACCCGCTTGCTCTTGGGTAAAGAAAGCCTTGGATGTGGAAGTTAGATCGTATAAAGTGGTCGATAATTGCCAATTCGTTGGTAGCACAGAGTTAGTAGTAGCATACGTTTGAACCATAATCGTGCTGGTGTCAACCTTTGGATTAGGAATCGTATAGAATGAACCAGTCGCACCTGCATACCACGAGAACGTATTATACGTGCCTTCTACGATTTCGACGTTATAGAAACTATACTTGCCGTCGATCAATGCAGCCGTTTCGTCTTTCACGGTAACAAATGAATATGGCTGCCCATTGATATTACAAGTGAACTGAGCACCACGTCGAATGATGAAATTGTTTAGGGAAGCGCCGTTTACTGTACTGATGGTGATATTGATCTTTGCACGAGCACCAACGTGTCCCTTAGAATGATATCCAAGGGCTAGAGCATGAGAGATAACAGAGGAACGTTTTACAGCAGAGTCCAAAAATGATTCGTTAGCCACAAAGTTAGCAAGAACGGCATTATATGAGGTGTTGTACGCAAGGACATCTGTGAGGAAATTCAGGCCAGATGCTGTAAAGTCATAATCCGAAAACGTTGGATTCTGCTTCATGAAGGCAATAAGATTCGCCTTGATCGTAGGGAAATCTAACGAGGTAACTTGTATTTGTGTCATTTCAACGAACTCTATTCATGGAGATAGTAACCGTTGCTGGTGTAGTCATTGGTACAGCAACAACGTAAAATTCTAGGTCAACGGTCAATGTAGTCTCAGTCGTATCGACCACACATGAGACAACATTCACTCTAGGTTCCCATAACTGAATCGCTTGAATAATTTGTCTCTGAGCGAGTATCTTGGTCGCCGGCGTCATCAATTCAAACAAGAGGGCATTCAGATTGACGCCGAATTGCGGATTGAATAACTTCTCGCCCGGGGCGGTTAGCAGAATGTTTCTAATGGACTGTTTCACCGACTCAACATCAAATTTTTTGACGATATCATGCGACCCGGGATTACGGAGAATGCTCTGATTTATATCTTGATAATATGCCATATTAGATATTTATCTGCTAGAATGAACCATTGGGTACAAAGTTGGAACGACGGTCAAGGTATCTCATGAATGACGAATCACTTGATTTTGGATAATCAGTCGTGGTCGTTTCTTTCGAACCGGTGGTTGCTGCTGGAGGTGCTTGATTGATAATCGTGGTATTGCCAGTAGTTCCTCCTACATTGGAGATATACTTCGTTCCGTCGGACATAGATGATCTGATATTACCCAAGGCATTAGGTGCAGGGGTAGTCTGTTGAGATAGTTGACTTTGTAGTTTATTTCTAGCAGCAACGGCTTCTGGCGAACTCAAGGAGACCTTTTTACCATTTACAGTTACCGTATCGGTTTCGTCGTTGTTCTTATCAATATCATCCGCTAACTCAACATGCGTCATTTTACTGCGATCAGTTTTAGCAGTTGGAGCAGGTTGTGGTTTTACTACATCAGTCGCAGGGCTTGTCTTTGCAGCATTTCTAGCAGCAATCTTGGCCTTGCCCTCAGGCGAGTTTCGATACGCTTCCATTTCTTTCTTTGATACCGGTGCCGTCGCTTTCTTAGCATCATCTTCCGATACGAGAGACCTAATTATTTTATCATACGTACTGCCGGGTCCCTTATCCATATTATCGTTGATCAATCCCCCAATGCCGTAACCAATCAACCCAGCGCCCGCTACTCCAAGAGCAAGTGTGCCCGCACCTACTGATCCAACTGCGGTACCTAGTAAACCTAGTACTCCTGCGCCGGCGGCAGCTTCACCGCCAGCAGCTAATCCACCGACCGCGCGCGCTGGCAAACCCTTCGGAATCTTCGCTGCTTCCATAGGATTGATCTTCGGCTTAGTGAATCTGCCCTTGACTTTATCGAATGTCTTCTTTGCTCCCTTGAACTTGCCAACCAGTTTCTTCATGCCAAGATATTCTAGAATGTCTTCACCGAATTCCTTGGCCAAGGAACCCGCTTTGGACGCAGTTGATTCTTTATCAGAAGACTTATCACTGGATGATCCGAACGATCCCTTGCTGTCTTTGCGAGTGTTTTCCTCGATCTTAGTCAATACACCAAGCATCTTTTTTTGCTCGTCGGATTTTTCTTCAATCGCTTCTTCTCGACTGATTTCTGAACCCGTATCAGGGGCGACTATATTTTTAAATGCGTTGGGCTCATTTTCTTTTGCGGTATGCGTTTCATGCATACGTTCCGCGTTTTCCATTTCATTCAGACGTTCTTCTTCTGTCTCGGCCTTTTTTGGCTTCACATATCGATCATAACCATCGACTTCGGTTCCGCTCTTTCTCGTGTGTCCAGAAACGTGCTGAAGAACCTTTCCTTCTGGAATAACTTTCTTCTCTGCATTCTCAATGGGTGCAGGTGCGACGCGATCTTCCCTTGCTTGCTCAGATGCAACCTGAAGATTGTTGTTCGTTACGATAGGCGAAACCGTATTCGAAAAGGAACTGGAGTTGTCGTTACTGGAGTTGTCGTTGTTCGTAACTGATTGATTTGATGCACTATTTGTCGTGGTGTTTAGTTGCTGCTCAATCTGTCTCTCCCGCTGCTCTGAGGTCTTAGCCAGTGCAGTCTTGTAGTCTTCATGTTGGCTCTTTAGATAATCTTTAGTCTTCTGCCATAGTGACTTCGGTTTCTCTGGAGCAGGTTGATCATTGGTTGTTGCAGGAGTTTCAGCGGGTGCTTGAATCTTCTCAGCGGTTGCTTCTGGAGTAGTTTCTTCATCATATGAATCCTTAGTGGTTGACCAATCACGCAATTTCTTGAGAGCAATAATTGACGATGCTACACCACCAATCAATCCACCATGACCCAATGCAACAGCCGCAATTGAACCCCCAACACCAGATAACGCATTCTTACCAAACTTGGATGCATATCTTCTTCTCTTACATACGTGATCATCCTTGGCACAATAATCTGGGTCGCCTGGTTGTGGAGTACCACTCTTGCGTCTTCCTATCTTACCCTTCGCTTTTGCTTTTTCATCAGAATCATTAGCAGGAGACGGAATTCTAGTCAGAACCGCGTCACGTTGTGCATCAGTCTCTGGGTCAGAATCTTCATCGATAACACCATGAATGAATGTGTCCTCAGCGAATTCTAATGGGTCGAATCCGTACTTACCAATCACGTTTTTGATAAACTCTGATCGTTGATCCGGATGCTTCTTTACGAATACGAATCTACCTAGTAGCCCAGAACGTTCTTCGGATTTCTTCCATGCTTCCTTCACTTTGTCTTTGATGAAGCCAGCGGCCGCAGCATTTCCCCTTTTCAATCCCTTGAATTCATCCAACTTAGCAGAAACAAGCATTGAGGCGATAGCAAGAATTTCCTTGTTTAGTCTATCGTCAAAAATGATATCCAACAGACGCCCGATCTCCTCAGGAGTCGTGATCTGAAACTTTGGTTCGTTGAGTGCTTCTAAAAAATTCAGTTCATCAACGGTATTTTGCTGGGGTGTCATTTCTTCTTCTCTTTTTCTTTTTGCTGCTGTAGTAATGCGATATAAACGTCCAACTCAAAAGGAATTAGGTTTTCGATTTCTGTGACGGACCAACGATGAAAATACTGCATGTTGAATACCGTCTTGATGTAGTTTTCTAAGTCATTGTGGCTGTCCACTATAGTCCGAAAAAATCGGATATGCCCTCCATATGGACATGAATGGGATTACCGCATGTGCACTTGATATGATCATCATACACCAACTTAGGAAGCGTATTCAGATATTCTGTCAATTTATCAAGTTGGTGTTTTGTTAGATTGTTCAACCATTCAACCCGTTGATCGGTCGTGAAATCTCTACCTTCGAATACGTTTTCACCCATGGTAATCATCTGGATCAACTCAGCGGTTACGATCAACGGTTCACCCACGGACCCCATTGACATATCAAGCGTAGGATATCCCATTGTCACGATGATATTATCATCGATCTTTACGTCATTTGTGGTGACGTTATTGACAACGGCGGTCTTGTCAAGTTCAATCGTGTATCCAATCTTGGTTTTACACTTGTTGCATTCGACAGTAGAATCAATCGTTTCGGCAATGCTACGTGCGCGAATCTTAATGAAAAGTAGCTCAACGTCTGCCATCGGCAGCGAACCAACGTCAATTGCGTTGAACGTGCAATTCTCAAGGACCTGCTTGACAGCAAGTTCCATTTCTTGAATGTTGCCGGATGCCATGAGAAGAATTTTCTCCTCACGGACTAGAAATGGACGATACTGTACTTTCTTCTTGGAAACGGGAAGAACTACGTCATATTTTGGAACTACTGGAACTGGAATGCTCATGTTTATACTCACTTTTCTTTGTTGAATGTGTCGTTTATGTCTGCTTGTTGCTTACGTATTAAGTTCAGAATCTGCTCCTGGGTAAGAGGAGTCAATTCTGGATCTTCTGTGTTATAGATGCCAGCGATAGTGGGAATTCCCGGAAGCGTCTGTGGTGCTTGTTGTTCTAGTGTAGTCATTGCATTTCTACCAATTCTTGATAAACGAATTCGACTTGCATGGTTGCGACTTCTCCTTGTCCAGTTGCGGAAAACTGAACAGATCCAACAGTTTTTGGATATGCTTGGATCAACATTGATCTATAATTACTATCGTTTTGGTTGAATGATTCCACGTTCGAACCCGAATCAGGATTACCGCTGGAGATTGTTCCCAGTTGTAATTTATCCTTCGCGGCAATCGTGACGTTACCCACGTAATTATCATAAAATCCTAGAGAATGATCACCGTCAGAATAGACTAGATCGTGCCATCTCACGAAAAAGTCTCTGATCAAGAACTTTTCGTCCAGATAGAAATTCAAGATAACTGGGTCATAAGAAATACCGTATGGAACTTCAAAATGCGCATGTTCGATTCTCACCGGAGAAGTCATCATATTCTTTGGAGGAATCGATGCGGACTCACAAAATAGTTTTGTTAGGTCGAGTTGATCAGAGGTCGCACCAAGTGCAGAGGGAGGTTCAATAAAGACCATATACTGATTCGCTCGTGCAAGATTGAACTTGTTGATCAGATTATGAAATGCGTTATAACTGCTCATTCTCTACCCTTGATAATATCCATCGTTGCTTTCCAGACGTTTGCTTCCGATTGCTTTTTGAAGTTAGCCATTGGCATCATGGCTGCGATTGCCCAGTCATCAGGAGGAATCAAGATGAATCTGGACTTTACGCGACCTTTCAAATAACACTTGACAGCAGATTGTACCTCAGGGAACTTTGCGTAGTTGCTGATTAGATTCCACGAGAATTTTAATTGTGCAACGTTCTCTGGTCCTACCGTTGGTGTGGCTGTTCTAGCAGGTTTAGGTCTGATCACGCTTCCCTCTTGATTCGTCTTTCTGTTAGGGTTAGGTCTTAGCGTAGTGCCTTCCTTGTAATGCACCGCGAACTGCATCAATTTATTCAAGAGAATAAGACGATGTTGATAGGGTAGATAATGCAGATTCAACGCCCATACGTGTTTCGCGTCCATGTGAAACGGAAGTACTAACGGAAAGTTATCGTAGTATGGCAGCGTTTCCTTGTACTTAGGGTCATAAACAAATGCGTACATTTTTCCTGGTAGAATTTGCGCAGTCAGTTGATCTTGACTCATGGAAAGCATTTGCATAGACGATATCTTGCCGCCTCCCAAGAGAGTCTGCACCTTGCCACGAAACCACATCCACGAATTTCTGTTGGTGTAGTTAGGATCCTTCTTTATTCTATCAAATAGTTGGTTGTCACTCATTTTCTCGTCTTTATTCCTAGTGCGTATTCATCCCAAATCATCCACTCAAAACCGTTCTTCTTGCACCACGATTGAGCCGCTTCCCATTTTGCCATGTTAGTGGCATATGTCATTGCTTCATTCAAATACCGTCTACTCGCTTTACCCGTCTTGGTTGTCGCAAGTTTAGGAGGTCTTGTCTGAACCTCCGGCTTTATCTCCACCAAGACTTTTCTAATCGAACCGTCTGCTGCTTTATATTGGAAAACAATGTCTGGGAAGTACCGGTGAATTTTCCCGTCAGTTGGTTTCACATAGGGAATATGAAATTCTTCGCTACCCCATTTTATGACTGCCGGATTATCATCTAACCACATCATTGCTCGGAGTTCATATGACGATCTAATCTGAATATTCTTAGGGTCTCCGACATACTTTTCAGGATGCTTAGGATTGAACTTGCCTTGTAGAAACTTACTCATAAATACTCCATACAATCATCTTACTATTTATCAAGGTATTCGCGGAATGGCACTACTTCAACCCAAATGGACCAGCAACGCTTCTGTTACTGTTCCTACTGCTGACGGCAAGGGAAATACTCCTACGGTTGAGTATAATAGTTCGATTAATCCCGCGAACTATACGATCCCATACCTAAATCCCGATCTGGACGGCATATATCAGTATCCTCAAGGAGATTCTCTGACAAATATGATGATGATTTACTTTGATGAAGTGACGAATGTATTCCAGCAGTCGAACAGCGGTTCGATGAACGTTAATTATCTGTCCATGCTTGGTGGAGATAGCGGACCAGTACCGCCCGGCAACATGGCGTATCAAGACATGTTGCAACAGGCACAAATGGGTGCGTTAATGAATAAACTGGTAGGTCAAAAAGGATCGACCATCTCCGATTATTTGCAGTCTGGAGTAAAGAATTATGAACGTACATCATCTGGAATCTGGATGCTCTATCCAAACTCAATCAAGTACGATACTGGTGCAAACTGGGCGGAGTTGAATTCTGAACCAAACGCGATTGGTCTGCTTGGTACGCAGTCTTCCGAAGGTGGTCTTGGTATTGGCAATATGACTAGCACGTTAGCCCGAGAGGGCGCAATTGCTGGTTTGAATGCGACAAGTAAAGGAACTGGTCTTGGAAACGCGATAACAAAGTCTGTTCAGAATACCTATAACGACATGACGTTCAATAACATGCAACGAAGAAAGTTCCAGTTCTCTTGGACGCTCGTTCCTCGAAATATGACAGAGTTATATTCGATTGATCTTATCATTCGTCTGATGCGCTTCCATGCGTCTCCATCATATGATGATGTTGGCGCACAAGGCACGTACTTGACATTCCCAGGGCATATTGACGTTGAATGGTATACCAAAAACGGAAATAATTATACTCAGAATGCATGGCTGCCTAAGATATCAACCTGCGTTATTCTGAGTGTGGACACGGATTATTCACCTAATAACCAATATTCGTTCTTGGCGAATAGCGGTGCACCTGCACAAATTGATTTGGCTCTGACCATCTCAGAAACCCAGCCATTGCTCAAAAACGACGTGGCGCGAGGATTTTAATCTAGAAAATCGTAATAAAGACTTACGATAAACAAGATAATAATTATCACAAATAATATTGTCATAAGAATCTTCCGTTTGCCATTCTGTACCAATCCGGTTTGAGTGCGATCTTTTCTCTGTTCTTTGCTTGAATAAGATCAAGTGCTCCATTTGTTGGAGTATATCCTTTATTGAACAACGGATTTTCAAATATCAAGTCAGGATCCAATCTGGACTCTCTGTTGAAACAAATACCGCGACGGTCTAACTCCTCCCTAATACTTTGATATCTAAATTTAAGATACCTGCCCTTATCATAGAAGAACATGACATGGCCCTTGCCTAGGGTGAATTCTTTTGGAATTCGAGAAAGTACGCCATGGAATCCATGTGCATTTATTCTTCTTGACAGCGCTTTCGGCACCATCTTGATTTCACGAAATTCCGCGAACAAATGCTGATCGTAAAGTTCAGATGGAGGTACTAGATTGATTCTGGTCATTTAGAATATTCAACGCATTCTTCATGCATTCAAGTAGTGTGTTCATTTTACACATCAACACATTTATTGCCAATAAATATCAGAACATCATAAGAATCAATCAGATATGTACCTAGACACACTCAATCCTATCATATTTCCATTGCTTGACGGCAACACCACAGTTCCGTTCAGCGTCAGAGATATTACAGCACGTGTCCTACTCAACATGTCGGACAAAGACCTCATTTCGGTTACAAGTCCATACACCATTCTCGACGGTGAGGCACCCGAAGACATTTCCAATAAACTTTATGGAAATCCACACTATTTCTGGGTTATTCTAATTATCAATAACATATATGATGTATATTCTGATTGGTGTCTTTCTCAAAATGAATTAGTCGATTATTGTACCGACATATACGGAGATTCAATAAATGCATTGGTTTATCTCATTGACGATTATAATAATATTGTTGCACCTTATGGAATTAATGATGTAAGTACCGCAACGACATATTCTGGACCAGTTACCGCAGTCTCAAACTTTCAATGGGAAAGTATTCTTAACGAAAAGAAGCGAGTCATTAGAGTCCTGCAACCATCATATCTGGCAACCTTTGTCAATATGTACTTGAAGAAAATGAGTTCCGCTATATGACCCCCAGTTATGATTCGACGGGATCCGCTGGCACATTAACTGCTGGAGGTGACGTTACTTGGTTATATTGCAGTCTGACCAACTTCGGTTCAGTGCCGATTGATCCTGCGTATACGGTCGATCTTCTGGGTTTGTCTCCAGAAATAAATCTCTATGAAGATATCATGAGCCCGACGATGTACGGCAACATGGTTATCGTAGACACACATAACTTGATTTCGAGATTGCCCATCATCGGAATGGAAACTCTTTTTCTAGGTTTCAGAACCCCCGGTGTAACCAATACAGTCGAAAAAGTGTTCAAGGTCTTCAAAGTCTCTGACAGAACGATCACAGGTAATAAGCAAACGTACAAACTACACTTCATTTCCAATGATGCATATGCAGACGTGAGAAATTCGATCAATGGAGCATTCAAGGGAACACCAGGGCAGATCATCGCCCAGATTCTGACAATCGCACAAAACTGGGATGCCTACGATAAGACTGTTCCTATGAATTCGTCTTCTCAAGGAAATACTAACGGTCCAGGAGCAACGTATTGGAATCAGGGTACAACCGAAGACGGAGCAACAATCGAAACAGATCAATTGAACCAGGTCAAATTCGTATCCCCGCAATGGTCCACCTTCGAGTGCATCAAGTGGTGTGAAAAAATGGCAGTTAGAGACGATGGTAATACCCAATTTCCTGTGGCAGACTACGTATTCTATGAATCAAGTCAAGCATACTACTTTCAAGCATTCGGTGAACTATTCCGTGATGATCCTGTCGATTACTTCAACTGGGATCACTCACAATCGAATGGCGTCCCACAAGAAATGATGATCAAAATAATCGATCTAAGACACCGAAAGATCGTTGACAATCTGACAGCATTCTTGAACAGAGCATACGGGCAGACCTCTTTCAATAATGACATGTTCTTGAAGACATTGAATACCTCCGTCTGGTCATATCATGATACGTATACTTACAACTTTGGGGCAACTTCTGATAGTAGCACCTCAATTCTTCCTGAATATCCAAAGTCACTAGCAGACCCGTCAAATCCACAACTATACAACATCGCTCCAGATGCGAACATTGCCGTCACGGACATGAATCGATTGACTCATGATCTACCAGATGATTATGAAAAATATTCCACCTTGAGTCGAATTCCCGCATTCAATTTCCTAGAAATGAATCAGATTGATATCGACATATGGGGAAGAAGTTGGCTAGAAGTTGGTGACATGATCAATATAAATCAAGGTAATTATACTCAAGACGTTGATCCCGCCACCGGGCAATCATTGAATGTGGATGATACAAAGACAAGTGGTAACTGGTTAGTAACAGCCATTCATCATAGATTGTCACCTAACCAACATAAGATGACCGTTCAATGCGTTAGAAATTCGACTGAACAAGCCGTAACGCCGTTGGTTGCTTCCTAGGTTTTTCTTTTTATGGGAGCATCAACTACCACGAGTCTGCTCAATGTTCTGGTCACCGCGACGTAACATAAATTATTCTCTTGATCCAGTTCCCAATCGCGGGAAGCGTAATTTTCGTTAACTTTTGCCAGTAGTCAGTCTTCCACTCCCGACCCTTAGCCTTGTGGATAGACGAAAGAATGGCATATCTACTGTCCAGCTTACTTCCGAACATTCTGTTTATTTCGGCCAATAGAGAATCAACGGATCGGCCTCCTTTGTATTTGACCCGGCGAATAATTATATTAATCAACCTGTTCATTAATACTCGCAACGTCAGACATTCTCTCTAATTTTGTGTATTTTGCAACATATTTGGTTCGAAATTTCTCAAGTCTCAGTAGCAACTCATCAAGATCATGTACCGTACCCATCTTCTTCACGATAGATTCCAGCCCAACTCCAATGTCGCAACCTTCTACCTTAGCAGATACTCCAGCGTTTATAAATTTGTAGGCGAGATTAACAAGAGGAGCATTAAATCTGCACAAAATAACGTCACCCAGCTTCGATTTTGTAACATCATCATGAGAAATGAATTCTACTGTTCCTTCTTTCGCGGCATCAGCAGGTCTAATATGACTCACAAACGACTGTGCATAAGCAACTACACTCTTTGGGCAACGATACGTTGTTGCCAACCCAAGTCTAACAGCGCCGCATTCGGCCGCAATTAAATCCAGCGCATTGGAATTTGCTCCAGTAAATCCGTAAATAGCTTGATGTTTATCACCAACTGCGACAAGTCTTCCGTCATCTTTCAACGACTTTAACGAAATCATTCTACGAATGCCATTCGTATCCCGAGCTTCATCAATAAGCAACCAATCATATTTTTTTTAAGATTGCAGTTAAATAACAAGGGCAGATAAATCATGACAACAAAGTCAACAATAACAAGAATCTTATTTGATTCAAGCAAAACGTCCCGCGCTAGGTTAATAACGATAGTATCATCGTCAACACCTCCGATGTGAACCAAAATATCATTCCAGTGAGAATCTTCAAATGAGGTAGTGATACCCCACACCAAACTGTTTTGCCCATGATACTAACTTCAGCACATCAGATTCTAGTTCGGCCAATGCATATTTTTTAGGAATCATATTTCTAAAATATTCGAACATTTATACGAATCCACTTTAAGCGAAGGAGTAATCTTGTAACATGCGACAATACCTACCGTATGTAACGTTGAAATTGTTATATTCTTACTCTTGGGAGCTTTAGATTTAATATCTTCAACAATTGCTTTATTATAAGCACCAAACAAAACATTACCTTCCATTAGATGTAACGCTTTAACAAGCGTAGTTGTTTTGCCTGCTACTGCAACAGCTTCAAGAACACACGATCACTTACCAGTCTTAATCCAGTCGAAGAATGCAACTTGTTGGTCTGATGGAATAAACATAGAATGAACCATAATAAGTGCAGTATGATTATTATATGTATGAGTGTCAAATAAAAGTCAAGAATGAATATTTCCCACGCATCATACAGTTACTATCTAATGCTTCGCATTATCCCTCTTACTTCGTAAGAGTGATGTTATTTGTTTAGTTTTAATCTATAAATTAGATAATTGATGCACGATGGAGCACAGGCATAGTTTCCCATTCCAGGGGCTATACCTGGCGATGCATGACATCGCAACTGGCATCCAAAGAATGAAACCTTGTATAATAAGGTAAGCCCTGGTCGTCCTGTAGGCTTTTACACATGTAGTCGGAATTTAATCCCGGCGGAACCATATAGCTAGTCTTTGGAACACATAACGCTATATGATTTGGTGGCACCTCCCCACCTCATGAGAACTGTCGCTCTCTTTTATATTTTACGTTTTGCCGTGGTCCCCCTCGCATATATGCGGAGTTGTCAACGAATAAACTATCGGAACATCCGATAATTCACTTTCTCTCACACCGATCTATCGGCTTGTGGCTATGTAATTTTGGTGATGCACGTCGGTAAACGAATTTGTAAACGGATTTAAGTCGGAAGCAACTATTCATGCCTTCAGCAATTTTTATGATCCATCGGGGATTGTACCGCATGGCCCAGGCTTTCGCGTCATTCAAATTACTGCATAAATAGTTTCGTAACGGGACAGGGATGCAATGTCCTTGCTGATTGATCTCCTTCAAAATGCAATCATCTAACCGTTACTCTATCGTACTCTTTTTTGTACGGATGTCAAATTTATTTTGGTACAAATTATTTCTCAATTGTAACAAAATGTTACAACTTGTTACAGGATGTTACAAACAAGATGGAATTATATTTTGGAGTAGTTGAATCACGTAAAGATCCGCTAAAGATGGGGCGTTGTAAGGTGCGGGTAATCGGGGTTCATTGCCCGGATCGTGTTATTCTTCCTACGGATGATCTTCCATGGGCGATGCCTATGACTCCGATTACCTCTGCAAGCATGAACGGTATCGGTGAATCCCCAACTGGTGTTGTTGAAGGAACGTATGTTGCAGTATTTTTCCTTGATGGTAATGATAAACAAAAACCTGTGATGATGGGTACTTTTCCGGGCTGGCCCATGTCAACTCCAGGCAATGTACAATCGGTTACAGCCGGATCAATTGTTCCGCCAGCTAGCCCAACAACATCATCAGATTTACCATCATCAGTTGCTCCACCTCCTGGAGTGAATCCTACTGCGCCAGCGCCATCGAATCCAAGCGATTGTTCGTTTTCTTTGGGGTCTTTATCTGGCGCTCAGGTATGCAAACTGAAAGCAGAGATTGCGAAATATGAATCTGGTGGTAAACCAAATCCGTATTCTGTTGAGAACAGTATCGGTTATATTGGCAAGTATCAGTTTGGTGTGGGCGCATTAATTGACACTGGTTACATCAAGAACATGCCATGGAGGGGAAAGAAACTTGCTCCGATCACTGGAAACCCAGCGAACTGGACAGGTAAAGACGGAGTAACGTCTAAACAAGCATGGTTCAACTCACCTGCTGCTCAAGAAAATGCCATGAATATTCTTCTCGGAAAAGAATATCGCTACGCGAAACTTGACTCTGGTGTTCCGCCTGAGAAGACTGCTGGTGTACTCGCTGCATGTCATCTTGTGGGAGCAGGTCCAGTCAATAAATGGCTGGCGGGTGGACCAACAAAATCTGACAAGTACGGTACGAATTGTTCAACGTATTATAAGGCTGGATATGCAGCAATCGCGGGCACTTCAACTAACGAGATACCAACAAGAGAAAATCTTCACAGTGCTGCCGTTGCTTCTACTGCTCCTCCTTCGACTCCTGCTCCAGCGACTCCTATTATTGTCGATCCAACAAGTTCATCAACGCCCGCCCCGTCAAATCCGCCAGTTGCAGTTTCACCTAACATGGGATTCGTTGATCCTAACGGAAAATATCCTCAATCGGATTTCTTGAATGAGGCAGATTGTAATCGTCTTGCTCGTAACGAAAAGATTGACCAAACCGTAGTATCAGATAAGCGTGACGGAAGAACTACAGGCAACGTTGTCGCTAACGGCGGTGGTGCATGGGATCAACCAACGGTACCGTATGCATCTCAATATCCATATAATCATGTGTATCAATCTGAGTCTGGGCATCTTCTAGAGTTTGATGATACAGCCGGCGCAGAACGTATTCACTTGTATCATAAGACGGGAACGTTCACTGAGATTGATTGTAATGGTACGCAAGTCAACAAGATTGTGGGCAACGGATATACGATCATCGATAGCGATGGTTATATCTCAATCGGCGGGCAAGCAACAGTTTCGGTAACCGGAAATTGTTCTATCTTCGTTGCTGCTGACTGTCATCTAGACGTTCAAGGCGACATAAACGTCCACGCAGCAGGAACCACGAATCTTCATTCTGAGGGTCAGATTTCGTTTCAATGTGATGATTCTCTGGAAATTGAATGTACAGACTTCAAGTTGAAGTGCGACACGTTCAACGTAGCGTCAACTGGCAAGACACAGATAAAATCCGGGTCAGATATGAATCTTCTAGGTTCAACTATTTCTGGTCGATCATCTGGAATTATTGCGTTTGATGGAACCAAGGTAATCAACATGTCGGGTGTTGCAAAATCTGCTGCGCCGTTGGTACCAGCGTTACAGTTTGATTCTAATTCACCAGAGTTCATATTGTTGCATACCCCGTCAGCAGAAAATAACGCGAACATGCAGATTGAAGAAATGACTACCGATGAAATGATTGCGGTAGGAATCGATCCTACTAATCCAGAATTCGCCGGCGGCACACCTGGCGATCCAGATACGACTCCGACGAATCCTCCGCCAGCCCGGATTGTTTCGTGTTCACAACTACCCGCAACACTAACTAAGAGTACTAGACTTACACCTAACTTCACTATCGGTAAACTGTGCTCTGGCGAAGAGGCCAGGGCGGTCGGCGGAATGATTCTGCCTCAACATGGGCTAACGGTAGCACAACAAGCATGTAACATGTATGCTCTAGCCGTGAATTGTCTTGAGCCAATTCTGGCCGCTTATCCTGACATGAAATTGAATTCTGGTTGGAGACCTTCTGGTAACAGGTATTCTAAAACAGAAACAGGTAAGACTTCTCAACATGAACTAGGAATGGCAGCGGATCTGACGTTTACTTCGATTTATGGTAAACGTGCTGAGTTATTCAAACGTGCTCAAGAAATAAAGAATCTTGTTCCGTTCGACCAATTGATATATGAAGTGCGTGGAAAGTCGGTATGGATTCACGTGTCATTTAATCCCGCATTACCGACTCAACGCAAGATGTTGATCACTTTTAACGGTGGGAAAACTACACATGGTTTAAATCAGATAAATTAATCTAAGCATTGGAGCCAGACGCTTCCAGCGCATCTAATTTACAAAATTGACGTTTTGCTAGTCGTAGCACAATAAAAGGGAGCCTAAGGCTCCCTTTTTATTTTGACTATCTTTACTGATTAGTCATCTGCTGCAAGACTACGAAAGAACGACATATCATCATCGTCATCATCACTGGTTACTGCGGGTTTGGATGCCGTTGTTACGGGCTGGTTCATCTTTACCGCGTTATCAAAAGGGTTGTCATCTTCCTCTGTCATATCGGAGGTTGACGTGCTCATTTGAGTTGGCTTTGCAGTCCCACCAGCAGTTACCTTAGGGTTGTCATCTTCCTCTGTCATATCGGAGGTTGACGTGCTCATTTGAGTTGGCTTTGCAGTCCCACCAGCAGTTACCTTTAGGAAACGCTTTTTCAGGTCTTCGTAACTCTTGAACATCTTCTCGTCGTTATAGACGGAAAGATCGAACAACTTTTTCCAATCAATATCACATGTAGAGACATTATCGAAACTCGACTTCTCAAAGTTTGCGTATTTTTCAACCCTGCGAATCTTCAACTTGAAGTTAGCACCTTCCGTTAAACTGAACGGATCGATTGCTACTGCTTCACCGGCATCGAGTTCAACCAGCGGAGGCTGCATCGCGGTTGCAATCATATCAAAGATTTTCTTGCCATACTTGAACTTGAAAATCTTACCTTCGTTCTGAGGATTCTTTGGATCGGAAATGACTTTGATGTTGGAAATGAATGATGTACGACGCTTGCGCTTGCGAACGACTCCCTTGTCGGATTCCAAACCCGAATTCCAAAGAGGACCATTTGCTTCACATACCGGGCATTCTTTATCGATTGTGGTTGGGCACTTCTCGATGAACCAGCCGCCCGGACCTTGGAAACCATGGTCGAATATTTTGGTGAATGGAAGTTGATCGTCGGACTTTGCTGGAAGAAAACGAATGACAGCGAAACCATTACCAGCACTGTCTGTTTCACACCGCCAGAAATCTTCCTTATTATCATCTTGGTTTGAATAGCCGCCCGCTTGTAACTTTTGAACGGCGGCTAGTAGGGCAGGATTAATTGCCATATTGTATCTCCTATATACACGATTGTAAACGAAATGTAAACGCTTTTGGTACTACACGATTATAAACGACGGTTATTTCTTCGCAGATGATATTCTAGTTCTAATGCCAATTCTGTTTGGTCATCATCAAAATCATATTCATCCACGTTACTAATTATGCTTGCTGTGGAATGCTTATAATGACTGCTTTTGTTACGCTTATCTTCCTTGTCATCATCATAAAATGACTTGGCGTACCGCTTAACTGACTTGCCCATTTTGAAACTTATGCTCCTTGATTATTGTTTGAATCTTGTCTTTTTGGTATTTGACAAAAGGTCGATACTTCATACAACGCATTACCAAAGTTTTTGCATATGGATCATTATTACATACTTCTGCCCACGTGTCAAAAAATTTGTTGGTGCCTTCATTATATAGCAAAACAGCACTTTCGACAGTAATAAAACTTGCCTTGATCATTTGCAACAAAGGAGGCTGATTTCCACTCGGAGTTACCGAAAAGATATCAACTCCTTTTGCACGTGATTCTATTTTATTAAGATCGTCTTGGAATACTTTTGTGATTGAATCTTGGATCTTGCGCCACTGTAGATATTCAGATTCAGCGTCCTCATAACTGTTGTAGATAAAGTCCCGATTGCCACGAATAAAGTTAGCAATGCAGAACTGAGCCGCTTTTTCGCGGTTAAAGAACTTACCACCGTAATATTCGAATCTGTGTCTGTCACTTCTAACTCCGTATTTTTCTGGTGAAACCTTTATCTTGCCCGAATACTTTATCACGTCATATGATGCTACGTTGAAATGAAAGTCAATCGCCTTGTGAATCTTGAAAAAAGTCCAACCTGATAACATTATTCACCACAAAAGTTAACCTCAACAACATCAATATCTTTAATCCATTCCGTATAGTAAGATACAGTATGACTGCCCAATCCCAAATTCCACCTTGGTTTGGCTTTTGTTATGATACATTGAATTTTTAATCTAGGATTATCATAGGTGTTATCAATATAACATAGACCGGTAAACTTGTTAATTTTCAGCATTGGATAATGCGCTTTGCACTAATATTCCACTTGCTTGATTCTCAACATACAAATGATTTGAATAATAAGACCGATGATGATAAGCAATGCACCATCGATTATTTGTATTCCGCGAATAAGATCACCAATAGACATTCCTATTCCAAGCCCGATACTAATCATGGAAAGATACCGAAAGATAATCATACTAGATTATACTCCAAAATATAATATATCGCAATCGCAGCACAAAGACGAACACCGCGGACCACACGTTGTCAGTCATTGCCGATAAGATTCCGACAATGACGTTCATCGGCTACAAAATGTTATATACAGTTCTCATATTCATACGGGCAGACTCGCTTCCTTCATTATAAGACCCGTTTCCATTGCATCATTCTTGATCAGTTCTTTCATGGGACGAGTAATCAGAGGCACAACATCATCAACGTCAATACAATACTCTGTGCAATAATCGAGAACTGCATCGATCATGTTGATACGCTTTTCTATCATTCGATCTTGAATTATACTCAAGAATGCCTCGGGAGTCAAAAATAGATCATGTTCCTTCATGAAGTTGTGCCTCCATTTCGCGTTCCATTTCCTTCATTTGAATGTCGATAATTTCTTCGACAATACCGTCACGTTCATATGCAAGTTCAATAAGTTGACGTTTCATGTAAGCAATTTCTTCTTCCAATCGACGCACTTTTACTTGAAGTTCAATTTGATCACCCTTACTCAATGCACGAAATTCGGTCATGTTATGCACCTTTCATCAAAGGAATTTTATTCGCAAACCAGTCAGCAACGACCCACCGATCCAGAAGTTCATAATAGATTGCCCATCCGTACGGATCACTTTCGTCCATCTTGTACTTTCGTGCTGTATCTTGATCGTTGATAAAGTTTGACATTTCTTGTCTCACATCATTGAATTCCTGGCGCATATAATTCATGTAAGTTTCCTCATTGCCGTTCTTTTTTGCGTAGTCCAACAACTTACAACGTTTTTGAAACAGATTTACTCCTTCAAGAGTTTTCAGTTTCAATGTGGTGTTAGGTGTGTCCGTTGTCACAACAGATACACCATGAGAAAGAAGGGACGTAGGAATCCGAAACATTTTATTACCCGTTCAGTGATGTTGCTAGAGAAATTCCAGAGACCGATTCAAGATAACGCTTTTCGTACTCGGTTACGCTCTCGGTGTACATATTGATTGCGTGGTACGGGAAGAAAGCTGGGTGATCATCGTCAGCTAGGAGCAACGGGGTCTCGAATGATGCACCAGTACCTTGCTGAGTTTGCATCATCCACAAGGCGCAAGGCTGGTACAACCATATACCCTCCATATTAGTAGTTGCTGGCAGAAAACCACCGCATACTTGACCGATAATTTCGTCATAGGTTGACAGTTTGTTAATTACTACTTGCATTTAGATTTCTCCGCTGGGTTGATTGTCATAGAAATCCTTTTGTCTCGTTGCTGAAACAGGAGGATCAATTAGTGTGCCCCTGATTCGGACAGAGTGTGTTCTTTGGTTTTTCTTGACAATTCATTTCATTCTTCATGATGTAAAAACGACACGTATACATTGTCGCATACGTGGCATTTATTGTCAATAAATTACAGTTCAATCATCTGATAACGAGGACCGTTAATCGTTTGCATAACAATCGACAATGGATCAAAGTTTTCTGCTTTCAACACGGACTTCATGATTGCAGGCGAGAATCCTGAAATCAATGCAACACCATCTGTACGGACCGTCGTCGGCGCGTTTGCGTGTATTGCATTCAAGTTCCAGAAAACAATCTTCGGAACTTCGTACCCTGCCGCTTCATACTTTGTACGAATCATTTCCAGCCCAGACATGTTGGAGCATCTATCAAACTGCATATCTGACATGATCAAGATGAACTTGGGCATTTCAGATACTTCAACCTTGTTACGAGTTGCCACCTCCAATACTTCATCGAATGCCGCGGTGATGTTGGTGTTCATACCCCAGTCGGAGCGTTGCATTTGCGACATCTTTTGTTGAATGTTACCGGTCAACTGCACCAATTGAGGCTTCTCCGAGAACGTCAAGAACATGCCGTTGAATGCGCCTTGTTGCTTATCTGCAATATACAGACCAAGAGACACTGCAATATCCATACAACTCACGTTGCTGCCAGCAGGGCAGTTCATTGACCCCGACACGTCTACCATAGTCAGAATCTTATCATCGCCCAAATAGTTAGGCAGTGCGCCCCATTGCGCCATACCAACGGTTGCGTCACCACGGCGCATACCTTGAATAACTTGGTACGGGAAGATCGCCGATGCATTGATCTTCGCTTCGCCCTTCGTCAAGGCTTCCTTGTACTTCATATATTGCGCGGTCGCATTCTTGGTGAATGCCTTCATGTAAATCTTTGACGCAACAGAAGGCAACTTGTCAAATTCGATCTTATCCCATTCTTGGGCACACATTGACTGTTCAACGACGTTAGTCATTGAAACCAAAGTCTTGCGATACTGCTTTGGCGTCATCTTCATGAACTTACGCAATTCGACTGCTGCCAGCCCTTTACGATCTTGCCACTTAGCGCACAACTGCGCGCTAGACAAATTTTGACGACAGATTGATTCTAATTGTGTTTTGTAAGACATTTTAACCCTTTCAAGGTATCCATTTATATATAATATATCAATTAATAATTTAAGTCAATGACAAATAATGATTCATTTTATAGACAACAAATACACTAAGTGGTATTTTCAAATAATAGATAAAGCTATTGCCCGGGCGAAAACAAGAAAAGATGCTAAATTAATGCTAGGAGAAGTAGAAGGTCATCACATTTATCCTAAATCTATTATTAAAAATAATCAACTTGTTTATCTTAGCATTAAAGAACATTTTGTTTGTCATTGGTTGCTGACTAAAATGACCAGTGGATCAGACAAATACAAAATGGAACACGCTATGACATTTTTTACAAAAAGACAATCTTTAACTCCATTTGAGATTAAAATAATGTTGCCGTTTAAACATAAACCATGTTCTGACGAGAGACGATTTAATATAAGTCAAGCTAGAAAACACACTCAAAAGAAATTGTGCCCACATTGTAATCGAGAAACTGATCCTGGAAATTATATTAGATTTCATGGTGATAATTGTAAATTTAATCCAGCCGTAGATCAAGAACATATCAAAAATAGATCAGATGCCGCGAAATTGAATATTATGAAACTGATTGAGAATAATACATATTCAAAACCTAAACCGTTAGTTGGAGAATTTACTTGTCCACATTGCGGCAAAATTGGAACCAATTACGGTGCAATGAAACAACATCATTTTAATAATTGCCCACATTTTACTGGTGAGATGAGTAAATGTAGAGTTAAACCATTATTGTGCTGCTGTATGATATGCAAAAAAGAAATTGATAATGCAAACATCGTTAGACATTATTCAAAATGCTCCAACAATTCTTTACAATCATCTTCAGACAACGATTCAATTATTTCCAATATGTGACGGGATTTTATCCCATTTTTGAGAGTTTTTGATATAATTTTATATGCAACTTCCTTGGTATCAGCCGCGGTGAAGATCAACAGATCATCCCAACGACCATATTCGGGGATCAACGGAATTAGCCGCTTACATGCGTTCACGTCAGTCTTTTCCAACTGTAACATCAGATTACGGAACGTCAAACGTTCGCCCGCGCCGCCACGAATATCACGTGCCCAAAATAGGGTACGAGCCGCTAGGGTCTTGTCCTCGGCGAATGCGCGAGAGAATTCAGCAGCAATCTTAGGTTGTGCATTACGTGACGAGCCGATCGAATAAAACAGGTCGACAATAGACTTGCCAGTGTTGGTAAAAGCCTTCATGCCGTTGGTGGTTGAGGTAACTGCGGGAGCGTTTACTGCTTGTGCAAAAGTGTTCATTGTATTACTCCAATAATTAACAGAATGTTTGAGGGGATTTATAAGTCCCTCGGAATCGCTTTGCAGATAGTGTTTGCTGCAAACATTCTAAAACTACTTCATTTTGACAGGATAACAGAAGCCCTAGGTCCCACGTCCGTATATACTCGGCGCCGGACCCTTATAACTTCTAGGCATTAGCGATATTTTAAGTGTATGCTGTAGTCATCCTAAATTTTACAACTTTAACAGGATAGAGATCATGGCTTTCCCCTTAGCACTTGTCTTTTCAAGTGTCATCAAGTAATTTCCTTGAACATCACCAACTGATTCGACGTTGGCTCTAACGTGTCTTTCCAAGTTGTCACCGTCTTTCCCGGTAGTCAGCCTTTCACACAAGTTAGGGCAATCTTAGTAGGTCTTTTAAAATTTGTTGCTGTATCTATCCTAATATATCATTAAAGAGCAGTTTATAACTTATACATCTATTATATAGTAAAACTTATTTTTCGTCAAACTTTTATGATGTTTTTACAGTCACGTCGGTCTTGAACAGAATGCCACAGAGAGCGGTAATGCCCCATGCTTGCAGCCAACCAATTGTCACAAGACCTATAACAGCCTGCACCAAGCAGAAGTTCCAAAGCCGCATCACAGGCAGAGAAACCATCAGCCCAATTACGAGCATGATCAATACGGTAAGAGAGAGAATTTAGTCAAGAGATCCGTAATATAAAATTCCTTTGTTCAGAGATAAGGGAAAACGTTTTCTTCTTGTTCGAGTTTCAAAGCATCTTCCAGACGCGCGAAAGTTTTGGCAGAATCTGCGCTAACCAACCATTCGCCTTTTCGATAAATGTAGTCGTATTCTTCGAAGTTGCCATGATTTTGATAGTGTTCGAAAGACGGATGACGATGCACTTGCAATTCATCCCCGCGGTCACGATGATAAAACTTGCAGATACCATCATGAGACTTATCAAACTCGTGCTTACGCCCAATTTCCTCTGCCAAGACAGAGCAGGCGCCGCATGAAATCAGATCACGAATCTTTTTCGGGTCTTGATAATGATTGAACAAAATCTTACCATTCCAAGAAATGTAACCATCCCAGTGAACGTAAATCTGTTCGATTGAGCCATCTCCGCATTCGAATGCCACTGTTGAGCGAGTTGCCATTTTGTGTTGTCTTTCGTTTTACGATGATTACATGTTACATGAAGGTATATTTATTGTCAACGCCTTTCATCAAAAAAGATCCTACGCCAAGAACAACACCACCGACTGCGAATAGTACACATTGAGCCCATGCTGTCAGTCCAAAAAGAACAACCGCTCCAATCCACATAACCAAACGCATCTTCATAGCAGACCCCAAAGTTTCATTACATGCTCAATCGTCAAGTACCATGCCCACAGAGGGAATAGAAATGCGAACAGCGTACTCAAGAATCCTTGAGCATACACTATACCCATGATCCACATAATAAGGGTTAACGGCTTCCAAATCATGCTAGTTCCTTCTCTACGTTTGTTTTACGAGACTTCCATTGCACTATGACCGCAAATTGACGATGATACATGTCGGCGAATGCTTCTTTACGTTCAGATTTAGACCAAGCCCGACGATATTTTATCGTTTCCTTTCGACAAAATTAAGCTTCTTCGCTGATGCACGTATCTTTATCCTCTTGATTATCGAACACAATCTTATACGACTTCAATGGAGGGTCATATTCATACAGAGGTACGAAACCCATACGCGCAATTCATCTTTCATGTTGCTTTCCTATATTTTAGTAGTAGATAAATCCAAAAAATGTTTGAAGTCATGATAAACAAGCCGCCAACGAAACTAATCCATTGCCCCAGATGCGGGTAAAAATATAAGTTCCAGATTCCCCAGCCAGTGAAGAATATAGTGCTTACGATACTCACACCAGCAACCGCTTTATCTTTAAGAACATGCCGGCAATGATCAAGAATAAATGCACCACCTAACAGTTCAAACGAGCCATTGATCAGATCGGGTATGCTCATTGTACGATGTACCACAAAATAAGTTTGATCATGGGAAGACTCATTAAAAGATTCCCAAGCAAGAAACCCAATTCTGCTTACCATCATGAACTTCTAGACCTGCTAATAAAATACTGCCACCAAAAACAAAAAGAAAGCAACTCCAAAGAAAAAGTAGAGGTGTCATTATTTTCCTTTGTATTCCGTAGCATAAAAGCCAGACCCCTTGAATGCAAAAGACGGCGCTGAAAATTGTTTATGTAACACCGTACCACACTTAGAACAAACTGGAACAGTCTTACTCGCGTCTTCCGAGCGAATCATCATATCGACTTCATTTCCACAAGCGGGGCATTTATAAGCATACAGAGGCATCTTTATTCGCCGTAGTAGTAGTAGTTGTTGTTGTTGATTGTGACGTTTGGTTGTTCTTGTGGAGGTTCAACGTAGATAACACGAGGTTTCGGTTCACGACGAATAATATCCGCAGTCACCCCGATGATAATCATACCAGCAGCAATACCTGCAAGATTGTTCATTCGGTATCCGTCACGACAATGATCATTATGACGAACATATTTCATATGAGTAATGAAATTACGATGGTACGTATCATAGACTCGATGCTCTGAGTTATAATATCGATGATATTCATCCGCTGAGGATGTCTTCATACAACCGATCAGCGACAACAAAATACCAGCAACAATAAACTTTTTCATATTTAATCCTTTATATAAAGTGATGCGTCAACAACACGGAAAGCAAATTCAAAAATTTCCATGAGAACTTCTGGATCCCCTCCGCACAGATTCAGCCCATACAACGTATGATGTCGTTTATAATCCTCGTATGCCTTTGGATATTTGGTCTTGATATATATATATATATAGAGCAATACCAGCACCCATGACACCTTCCGTATTACAACCGTGAGCAATGACAGTGTCCCTTTCAGGATCAAGATTTGCGAAAACGTCACCTTTAATTGTTTTGATCATTTCGTTCATCAATAATAAGATTTAAATGATTTACTTCAACCGAAGCAGAAGCCAATAACTTACTCAACGATAAAACATATGCAGAATCAAGCATATGTGTAATTCTCACTTCATCAGTACCAGATATGATTTTCACAACATACGAGGCAATTATATCTTTATCGTTATTCTTTATTTCTTCGTATTTTTTCAGAAATTCCAACAATTTCAACCGAAATACTCATTTTAGTCTCCGTGATGTGTCATGATAGGACGATTCTTCATGTATTTGCGAACTTCATCCCAAGAAAAAAGCCCCATATCCCTCTGCGGACGAGCATCGATACCAACGTCCATGGCTTTGCCTATGATACCCATATCCTTACCATGGACGTGACCATAAAGCATGAAACTGTCTCGATGCATCTTGTTCCATTCCATAATCGGGTAATGGAAAAGACAAACATCAACGCCATCGATCTTATGTTCCATGTAATCAGATACACGCTCAAATCGTTTTGCGGTTTCCGCATTTAGCCAGTTGTCGTGGTTACCCTTGATCAGATAAATGGCACCGTTCAGTCGCCGCAGAATTTCACTCGTCTTTTCTGACGTGGTAAACGAGAAGTCGCCCAGACAGTAAACTGTGTCGCCCAGTGAAACTTGTTCGTTCCACTTTGCAATCATCAGTTCGGTCATTTCGATATGATCCTTACCCTTGCGGGTTCTAGGGCAGAACTTCAAAATGTTCTTATGATAATGATGATTGTCACTTGTAAACCAGATGTTCATAATAAAATCTCCTAACCTCAATATGGCTACATCATACAGACACGTTGATTTATTGCCAACGTCTTTTGTTGGGGGAAGTCAAAACCCTGATGGCCACATCCTCTGGAACATTATATTGCTTCCAAAAATCCTTCACTTTATCAACGTCCTTTGTCTGCTCGTGCATCAGAATTCCAGTCTGAACCGCTAGGAACGTCTTATAGTCTTTTCGGTACTCGTCATAGTTCATTTTGTTTGCCAATCTTCATTCAATAATCTCATACTCATAAAAACTGCTTCATCCAGAGTACATCGTTTTCGAGGATCGTCAGATTTACTTGATATAATTGCTTGCATATCATCGTCACCGATATCAATACCTCGAACTTTATCGGAATATGTTGTTCTACCAGAAAACATATACAAATATTTCATGTCCATAGATGCCCACGAATCTTAATAAGTCGAACCATCATTTCTTCATCCTCTGCATCAAATTCTGCTTCGATTTCGAAGATTCGTTTTGCGTAATCTTTACCGTACTTTGTCTTGATTTCCTCCAAATCTTCACCATAAACGTCGGTACGATCCGGGCGAACGTAATTCCACCAATGATAGATTGTATATAGCTCCTTCGCGGCAATCGCTTGACCCGACGGTTGACCCGTCGGCTTTCCAGCAAGATCAACACCGTCAAATACGTTATCATATGTCAGCGTCTTTTCCCAGCGAAGATACTCCAATCCAAGTTTTTCATTATCAAATTCACAGAAATGTCGAAATGGCCACTTTGTTTTCCAAAAAGGAAGATCAAATTTCTCACTATTATGCCAGATATACCGCATCCATGCTTTCTGATTTCGAACAAAATCATTCATAATCGCCATCATGGAATGCAACATTAAATCGTCAGATTCATGCCATTTCCCCGGTTTCAGTGTTGTGACGACCATATGACTTTTCGTTACGAATCTATTTTTGAAGTAATAGGTAAGATTTCTAATCTTATCATATGGCCAATAAACGAAACTTTGAATGTCATTGAAAAATTCATCTGTCAACCAAAAGATGAACGGCGATTTCTGCTTACATTGTTCGTCGTGCAAGTCCCAGTCTTTCCATGACAATGCTGTTGGAATGGAAAATCCTGCTCGTCTTTTCAGGTATAAAGCAAGTCTACTATGCGACCAATAACTTGTTCTCATTTTCTTCCGCACTTATTAATGTATACGTTTCGTTCGTAAACTTCTCTCTCGCTTAACCACTTTCTGCGAAATATAGAAAATCTTACTTCAACATACACCGCGCACTTGTTTTCGTCGCGCATTATTTTCCATCGCCCAGTCAAGTTGTTTGTAATATCAGGACCAAGACCGGCATCATATTCGTACATGTACAATCGTATCATTTACAAAACCACCTTAAAAAACGTTTATCTTTTTTATCAGCTTTCAGTTCAAGTATTCGATCATCAAGTTCAAACATGTTGCCTGCTGGACCGCACTCGCTTCCATATTTTCATTCAAAACTACAAAGCACCTGTGGCGTCCGTCAACTGGGTTTATATTACCAATCATGCAACCCGCATATTCATATCTAATAGGAGCATTCGGTTAATGATGAACTTCAATATGTTTACAATCCTTACATAGTTTCATGTTGAGTCTCTTTTCGGTACGATATCAACAACCAATTTAAGACCAACCATCTCGTTCAACAATTGTCTTCCCATCAGTACAGCAGTTAACCACTGATCAGCATTATTTGTTATCATCGTAAGACACCCCTTGGATTTCTCTAGCAGACGCTTCTTAACCCTCGATGTCTCCTAGCCACTTAAACGGTTAGTCTGCCCAGGCTCTCATTTCGTTCACTTCACCCCATCTACTAGCTAGACCGCGACCCCGACCCCGATCCCGATCGCGGCGCAGCGGCGAGCATGGCTTTGTAAATCGAGAGGGACTCGCCTTTTTCTGCTCCTAAGTGACTATGACTACATCATACATGAGTGCCGAATTATTGTCAATCAATCTTCCCAACGATCGCGCATTTGTTGAACCTTTTCAGCAGGAACACCATGTACGTTCTCGAATTCGCCCGTACAATGAATCAGAATAACATCAACACCGAATTCCGCTGCCATTTTGTAATACTCAGTACGTTCCCACCGCTTGGTGAACGTGTTGGATACGGCAACTGTCTTGCCAGCTTCAAGAGCACCGCGTGCTTCATTTTGGCACCATTTATGTGCCATAGGCAACAACTGTGCATTGAACTTGTAACCGGTCGGCGATGCTGTAATTGTGAAGAACATATCTGCTTCAAACATACAATTAACATCACCATCGGTTAACATCTTCTTGGCGAGAGTTGACTTGCCAGCGCCGGGCGCGCCGCCGATCAAAACTAACATTTGTGCCATTTCGGTTCTCGTAAACTCGCTATCAACGATTACATCATATAGAAAAAGGGAATTATATTCAAGTAAATTGTAATTCCCTTTAGTTTTCAATCACTTACTGATTAGAGATTGATCGAACTTCGTCAAACGTCTGTTCACGCACGACCTTGCCATTGAGATAGACCATCTCCATCTGAGGTATCCATTCATCAGCAACTCCCTTTGAGTAGCCAATTGAACACCATTCGCCAGTCAGTCGAGACTTGTACGCCATGACGCGACCCTTCTTGCTGTTCTTACCGGGAGCCTCTTTATACACGTCAATCCACTTCCCATTGACTCGTGCGGCACTTGCTTTCATGGCAAACTTTTGCGTGTCACGATTGATGCCTTGCAGCAGAGCACCGCCCATACCGAATGCAATGCTGTCAGCAGAATATCCGTTGATCTTGAACGTTTCCAGAATCTCCTTGATTGATTCGTAGTTGATACCGTCGCCATAAATCACGCGAACAGTATTAAGCACACGATACCCCTTCGAATTCATTACGGAACCAAAGTAGTTGTTCAGAATCTTCACAACTTTCAGCGAAGTTTCAACAGGATCGCCAGAGTCGGGGCGAACCACCAGAGTTGCGCCAGAGTCGATTAGTTGTTGCTTGAACGTAGTTCCCCAAGTTTTACATGCCTTGGCAATATCATATGAATCAGATACGACAGCGAACAGTGCTCCCGGCTTTGCGAATTGATCAATCATACGTTGCATCTGCTTGACTTCGCCCTCTTTCCCGAGAATCGTCATTGTGCTGTGTTCCGCGGCAGGAATCGAATATCCCATCATTTGATCAGACGGACCGTAATATTCTTGTGCAGCCAGAATGCCAGAAACAGTGTCAGTGCCCATGAAGTTGACGAGGTGAGCCATGCCGCCAATGGCAGCAGATTCTTGGCTTGATACACCACGGGCGCCAAAGTCGTGCAGTTTGAAGTTGATCAGAGAACTATCCCCAGTCTTTTCAAGATAGTAAGAAATCATCTTCTTGATGTACTTTGACTGGGTTGCAACCGTGGTCGGATACCACACGCCACGCAGCAGCATCGTTTCAACAAATGAAGTCAGCCAAGCACATTCTGGGTCACTGTTGAGCACAGTGACAAGAGGAACCCCCGTCGGAACCATGGTGCCTTCTGGCACCGCATAGATTTGTAGTGGCAGTTTGCCTTTGTGCGCGTTTAGAATGTATTCCCAGCCAGCGCGATTGAACGGTTCACCGTGGTTGGCATAGAACATTTCTGCTTGATCGATCATTGCCTTGGTAATAGGAGTCTCCATGTACTCCTTCATAAAGGCTTGCAGACCGAAAAACAGAGTCTTGTCGAACTTTCCGCCTCGGGACTCAATATACGAATAAACGTATTCGGTTCCGTCTGGGTAACCGAGAAAGTGTGAATTTTTATAACTATCAGTATTAAGTAGAATGTTGTCTTTGTATTTCATTTGAAAACTCCTTTCAAAATTGAGTGACATTGATCTTTTCATTGCCACACCTAGAAATATTCTAGGATTTTTCCTTACATTTATCAAAGTGCCATCTATACATCACCATATGTCAGTTCTTGCTTCGGGTCTCGCTCTAGCTGTGCATTGAAACTTACTCCCATATCTGAGTGATTGACCACCTCGGGTACTGTATCTCTCTCTCGTAGTCATAGGGATACGGATTTGGTACAGTAAAGTATTCAACCTCCCCGACTTTTACAACCATCTTGTTGCTGAAAATTGTAACGGCGACCATAAACTTTCGTAACTATGTTGTCGAGGTCATCACGCCGAATAACTTTCACTTCACTGGTCTTGATTGTCATGTTGACCTTCCGTATCAAATGGCTTAAAACTTTAGAAAAAAACTCAAAATAAATGAATGATCTTCAAAGAACTGATTCTGCATGTCTTTCAGTTTTCCAAGAGAAACCCATTGAGCATCAGCAGCATCATCATCGCCCTTAACCTTCGGAAGTTCTCCCGTCTGAATCTCATAGTAGAATGCATTCGTAATCGTCCGACCACGGAGACTTCGGTGCGGATGATCGAATACTTTGAATCCTTTCTGACTTCCCTTGATTACCTTTTCTGGAAGTTTCAGTCGAGTTTCTTCACGCAGTTCCCGAATACTTCCTTCTTCCAGAGTTTCATTCTGGTCCAGAAATCCTCCCGGAAGTGCCCAGAGACCCTTTCCCGGCTCTGCTCCACGCTTAACCAAAAGAACATGCCCAGAATGAACAAATACCGAATCAACAGTCACAAAAGTGGGAGCATATGGCGCAGTTTCCCACTTGCGCTTATATTCTTTGATGAACTTCCATTCGCGTTTCAGTTGTGCAAAGGTTTCCGTAGAGTTGAAATTGCGCATAAACTCATATGTACTCGGTGAAACACGACCAGAATAATCATGCCCAGAGTACCAGTCACGTCGAATGTCTGTTGCGTTTGTTCCGTTGCACTCTTTTGCTTCGATGAAATCCCATTGGGGAAACATGTCAAGATAGAACGAGGAAGCATCCTTGTGGTACCCAATCAGTGCAGTTTTACCGATCAGGTCTTGCGTTGCGTTTTGTACGGACTGAACCCACAAGTTATCATTATACGGGCTATCTTCAATGTCACGAACAAGAACTCGCCGGCGATCCCATGACGGATTCGCTTTCAGAATAATTTTGTGACGCTCTTCGGACGTGAACGGATTCTTGATGTTTCGCGCAACGTTGGTTGAACCAATCAGAATCACAAGATTGTCTGACAGAGTCAGAGCATAATCAGCGACAGCTTGGTGACCGTTGTGCCATGGCGAAAATCTGCCGATGAAAATGATATTGTCGTATTTTTTAGTCATAACATAATTCCTATGTCATTGTTGATAGAATCGCAAAAGACGCGATTCTAGTTTACTTGTTACATGAACTTGTGGTGTTCGCCTTTTCTTTTACTACATCACCCACCTGCTTCACCAGGTACAATTCAGGTTTGACAACTGCAACATAATTCCAAACGTCTGTCAAACGATTATATGACATTGCAGCAGGAAATAATGAGACACATATTGCAACAAAGAGTAAGACCGACAGACTTTCATTTGCCATCTTATCCAATTCTTTTGACTAATTGCGTTTCTTGAAACCAGTGTAAATCCAGAGCCAGAACGAAAATGACTGCAATACCCGTTATTAGACCCGTTATCAGCGTTTGAATTGCGTTAATTCGAACGATCCGCAAAATCGCATCCGTCGCTTGCTGCCCGTATTTCGTGATTGCGTCTGTTACAATATGTTGGGCTGCTTCGAACATGTTACCCGACGATTGAACAGTGTCGGCAACAAAATCACCAACCTTATCTACTGCCTTGGCGGCCACTTGAACCATAGTTAATGTATTACTCATTTGATTTCCTTTTCAATTTCTTCAAGTCGTTTTTTTTGAGTTGAACACGCTCTTCGATCAATTTAGTTTGATCAATGAAAGGTCCTTTTTGTATCTCGATTTTCTTTATCGATCCGCCGCCTCGTCAAGTCCAGAAGCGTTTCAAAGTTACCGCGTATTCGACAACTTCTTTCAGCGTTCCTTCAAAGTACCCCAAAGTCGATTCATAGTGAGTGCCGTCGAAGTCTGGAGGGTCATCTTCGCCCGTAACTAACCAAACACCTTTCATATGCAGACCTATTTGGAGTAAGTTTCTCCCGCGACCCTGCATGTATTTTTGGTACTTTGATATTTTGATATTTCTGTAGTCATTCTAAACTCCTTAGAACGTTTGATAGAGGAAGCTCTTTGCTTCTTCTTAGTGTATTTAGTATCCCATACTGACGAAATTAAGTCAAGTGGTTAGATCGTCCGAACTTGCTGTCACAATCGTACATTGATACGTTCCGTCACCTCTGTCACCCAGACGTGCCACTCCAAGACTGTCAACAATCGTTGCAGATGATGCTGTGACTATCTTAGCAGTATGCCCGCAATCAGCCAAGATCATGTCTCCCAGGCGTGCTGTGCCGATTGAATCTGTCATTGTGTCATGTGACGCTTGAATGATTTTACCATTCTGTTTACCGTGAACTTTACAAGTTCCAACCGTCTTATCACCTAATCGAGCAATACCGATCACGTTGGTCCCCAAGTCGTATCCCAACTTTTGGAGATAATACTACCGTTCTCTCCGATTGTCAGAACGTTGCCCTTTACGTCTGTTATAACAGCGGTAACCTTTGCAATCTCTATAAAGTTAGGATCATATGAAATGCCCACCCAGTACCATCCGTTCACATAATTAGCAGGTTCTTGTTGGTCGTTTATATAAAAATACTGACTTTGAATGTCGTTTACATGCTTGTCGATAACGAGTCTATGACCCTCTTGACCACTCATGTTAAGCAATTCGATATGAGCAACGATAGGTTCAATCGGTGCACCAGGGATATCACTACTTTCATCGGATAACGGATCAACAGTCTTACCACCATATGGCGCCAACAACGTCTTTAGATTGTCTCTTTCTGCTGTGATTCCGTTGATCATGTCGGAAACGTTCATCGTAGAAAGTGTATTGGTGGAGATGTTTGAAACGTCTGTCATTCCAACCTTCCATTTCCCCGTCACAGAATCCTTATCAAATGTCTGTTTTGTGACAGATTGAAGACCCTGGCTATTGGGAATGATCGAAGGATTTGTTCCATGAATAGCAGCAAGAATATTGCTGCCAGATAACGAGGTCTTCATGCCAGTTGATGCTTGAATCGATGCTAGATTCATCGAATCAAAATGACCTTGAATATTTCCTAGTGATGTAGTTATCGAATCAAACACTTCTGCAGGAACACTTGTCATGTCTGGATTCGCAGCAAGAGTGCTATTCACCAGATTTATCACGTCAGCAATCGCCTGACGTGAATTCTTTTCGAACTCTTTATTTGAATTTGACGGGTCATTCCATAATCCAGATATTGTTGATGCACTTCCTACACCATCGATGGCATTATTTAGAAATGCTTCGTATGTTGATTGAAACCCCATTAATCGTTCCTCGCATAAAATGTGTGGTGCCCGATTGTTCCAATCTTTCTCAATTTAGACCAGTCAGCCCATCCGGGATGAACTGCCGTTGTATGATAAGACACCGCTGTTTTATACTTATGTGGTAACGAAATAGACGTTCCAGCATACACCATCTTGGCCACCGTCATACTTCGGTTGTCATAGTAGATTCCGTGTAGCCCAGAGAATTGTGCTTTCTGATAAACTACGGCACATATATCAGCCGGGTAGTGTTTACTTCGCGCTCTGTTCAAGATTACTTTACCAACTAGATATTGCCCTTCTAGTGGTTCTCCTCTGGATTCATGATATACAGCACTAGCAATACATTTTAAGTCTGATTGAATATGCGGTGTTGCAAACAACAGAGTCATTAAGATGGGCGTGAAGATCGCCACGGTAATTCTCCTAGATATGCTTGAACGATCCAGTTGTCCAAATATCGGTGGTTACTGGAAATACTTCATTATGAATGTAATGTAACAACATGATTTCCTCCGCACAAGACAAAGGAAACCCTGCCCTTCCTACTCGATGCGAATCATACAACAATTCATCGAGACAGCCCGTGCATTCGGATAAACCCCACAACAGTGTCAGCTTTACTGGCGCGTGAGGAAATTGTGTTTCTAGATTAGAGTACATCTAGTATTTAGTCATTATAACGTAATTTGTTTACACACCAAGTCGGTTATTCAAGTGATAATAATCACGATGTCTGGCATGACCCATTCATCGAAACCACATTCTTCAATCATAGTTTCAATATATGATGCCAGACTGTGGATCGAAATATTGCTTAGTTTGATTCGCGTCGATCTTCCTGTCGTTCCTTACCAGTCCGCTTCTTTTGATACTGGTATGTTGATTCTGCATCAATCATCGCCTTGATATACGCACGACGAAGATTCTTGTCATCGATCAATGCAGCCACACGCTTGTATTGCCCCGGAAGTGATACTTTTTGCATATAATATTTCCTTTAGTTAGTTTTAGTTTCTTTTAATGCTCGTCCATCGTGTTTGCCAGTTCCATCGAGTCTAATAACAACCTTTTTCATTTTGTTTCCTTCATTCACGGTATTCAATGACCACTTCTTTTGTTAGTACGCGGTACAACCAGTCCATTAGATGCGCGAAAGGTTCGCCGTTGCCGGCATGGGCAGAGAATCCTCGATATTTGATGATATCTAAACAGAGGTGTGACAGTTCGTGGATCAACGTCCCAGTGCAACCATCGAAATGCCCGATAATATAGACCATCGAACCATCCTCGGCATGACCCTGCGCAAACAATCCAACCTGGAAGTCTTCCGCATGTTCATCGATATCACAGTCTTCACAAATCTGATCAAACTCTTCGCATGTCTTGACGTAATGTAACACACTGTCATAGATGGGAATTCTAAACTTCATCATGTTTCCTTTAGTACTTTCCTAGAAACACAAAGCGCATTTAGTTTGACATTTTTACCATGCCGAACGTCAAGTTTTCGCAGTCGTTCAAGTTCAGTAATGCCAGCTTGGCATTGTTCGTAGGAAGACGCTTCGATGAAATTATGTATGTTATCGGTCGGCCTTCCGGTTATGATCATAAAAACTAGAACATAATGTTCCATTACTTCACCTTCACGATATACCCATTTTCAACCTTACACTCTGCCCACCACTTGTGTGGTTGAGGATAATGTGGTCCTTCGGCGGTAATATTTCCGTTCTGAATTTCATTACCGCCGCATGGGCCGGGTTGATAATAACTGATCTTCTTACCATCGGCGACTGCTTCTTTTAATGCCTTCTTGGGTTGAAAATTGATGTTCGTGTACATTGTCATTTTATTCACCTGTCAATTCGTGTAGTAATGAAGCGGGCGTTCGAACATACCACGTTCGTTACGATAGATGGAAATCAGCATTGTGCGAGGAACCTGTTGTTTGCCTTTTAGTTCGCCAGTTTTAATGATGCAACGTTGTGTTTGGTCGTAGTTGACGTTCAGCCCAGGTGGCCACATCTCAACCAAACCTTCCGATTCAAGGGATTCGTTCAATGTGTTGAACCAGTTTTGCTTGACAGACATTTTGTTGCTCCTAAGTGACTATGACTACATCTTACATGAGTGTCGAATTATTGTCAAGTCAACATCTATCAATTTCTCATTAATAAAATTAACTTACCGCTCAACGACGGTGTATGGTATCGGAACAATAAGACCTTTTCCAGACATAAACCGTACATCGAAACCACAGTTTTCTAGTTTAATCACTACTCGTCTAAAATGATCAGAATCTTTATTTTGCCAAAATTGACCCCGAAGTTCTGTAGAAAATTTACCTAGCCTTGCGGCATTCTCAATCTGAATGCTTCATCATAATATCTGTCATAGGGTTGTCTAGCAATATTTCTAGCATCTGTTGCAGTTAAGTACGTCATGTTAACCCCGTATATATTTTAATTCAACTCCAGACACTCTAAGTGCCACCAGTGAAGAATCATCAATTGGAAACTCTAATCTAACAACCCCAGTTTGATAATCAATTCTATGTATCGGATCAGGGAGGTGGTGTTCATAATTCTCATCACACTCAACCACAAGACGATCAGATAAGTATGCGGTTACTGTTGGTTTCATCTTACTTCTCCAGAATGTAAGGCTTAACCCATTGTCCAACATTAACATCAACGTACCAACCCACATCAAAATAATCGGCTTGAATGTCAGAGTTATCATGATTGCCGATATTCATGGCGGTAAACAGTTCAGCCAAACACTCCTTAGCTTTGCCGCTGAAATGCTCAGAATACCCGTAAGGGTTAGGGGACAGACTAACCGTAGCCTTCTGAAAATTTGGGCGAAAGTGTTCGTTGACTTCGTTAAAATTTCCGATGAAGTCAATCGAACCACTCTTGATGTTGACAACCAATGTTGAGTGATTGCGGACAGCAATCGAACCCTTCAAGCCATACTTTTTCATGACTGCTTTGATATCGGGTGACAGTTTGGATTTTTTCTCTTGAGACATATATGCCATGTTGTTTCCTTCTTCAGTCACTGTTTCAATGACTTCATGTTACACAACCAACGAATTATTGTCAAGATGCTTGAGAAGTCGTTGGCACCACTGACTTCCCGGCCAGACTCCACTTCGTTCTTGAAGGTGCGTGATTTGATTTCAACGTTTTTCATGATAAAACTCATTGGTGGTTTAGTACAAAGACCACTATTAATCATCGTGAATCAACTATAGACCAAGATTTTTTAAAAGAAAATAAATGCACCTATGTAGTTTACTGATTTAAATACTGTATTTACTGAAAAATTCATCAAGATTAGTCTTTGTGAACTTGTAAGTATTTGTTTTTTCATTGATTTTGATGCCTGTTTTAGCAACGAAGTCAATCATGTCCTGTTCTGATGCGAATCTCATGTTGATTGATCTACATTCACCTTTCTTTTTTGCTTCATCTGGAATACCATCTGGATTAGAGTAGTGCCCTACTGCCATGTCATTCTCCTATAGTGTTTTTAGTTCCATACCATACTCATTAAGACCCTTGAACACAACATCATCAGTCCTAACCAATCTGTTCGTCTTAAACGAATTATAGTCAACGTAATGGTGCCAACGACCATACTGCCACTTCACTCGGGCATACTTTGGATATACGTTCTCCAACATCTGTGACTTGGGCAACGTTCCCTCTTTTGAGTAAAACTCTGCGGTGTTTCCTCCCTTGATTGCTTGAGTTACTGCCTTGCCGGTAAGGAATGCATAATACTGAATTGTTACCCCGCCCGCCTTTAGAATATCAAGAGACAAGATTGTGTCCTCGTTATATCTCCCGCGCCATCTAAACGGAATATCGTTTAGAATCAAGTTGGTGGAGTAGATTCTAGTGTTCATAGCAAAGGGTACCAGATGATCAGAAGGCACAGCAAAGAATCTATAATGTGGGCCACTCATGTAGACATTAGTGTACTGGTCAGCATGATCTTCCATTGCTCTGAAAATTGCACCATCAGAAACAATCACACGCTTATTTCCGTTCAGTCTATAGAAGTGATTAATGTTATCATCAGATACCCAATGACGTTTGTATCCTAATGCAGTAGAATGGTCCCAAGCAAAGTTCCGTGCAGCCCCAGGTCCCTTCGATCTAGTTGCACCAAGATCGTCACATGTATCATATTCGTCAAGATACTTTTGCGGAAGAATCAGGAGAGTTACCCATTCAGGATCAACATGCTCCTTGTAATTTTCATATTGTGATTCTTCGACAATCATATAATGCTTACATCCCATCCGAATTAACGTGTCAGATGTTAATCGAATGTCCCATCTGCCCTTAGAAGGAATATAGATTGGATACTTTGGTTGATGCTGTTCTGATCGATCGGAAACATATCTTATGCTTGTATAATCATCAGAAATTAGTCTAGGATGCCACAAAGACTTAGTTCCGTCAGATATTTTTTGGTCAATAAGTTCTTCAAATGAATCAACATCTTTTTGCGAGTCAAATTCAAAGCGAACAGTATGCCAAGCCTCTGATGATTTTGGTTCAAATTCTGGCATACCTAGCCAGTGATCTAGAGGATGATCACGATTAGCCAACTTTGGGTCATCCCAAACAAGATCGCCGAATAACGTATTTACTTTTTTCTTTGTTGCCATGTGAGTTTACTTTAACTTTTGTTGTAATATTATAACAGTAATAGTTAGGGGATGTCAAAAATAGATGGAGGAGGGCATCGGTCTCGATCCGAATCCCGTTCTTCACGGGACGCACAACTTAGCAGGTTGCCGCAGTCCCCGACTGCTTTACCCTCCAGTTTGAGGAGTACATTGTACTCCGATTGATGGTGGCTAGTGAAAGAATCAAACTTTCCTGTTGACAGTCCTTATGAGGAACCCGCTTAACATCAGTCAGCCAACTAGCCATTTATTACTTTAGTGCAGCAATCAATTGTCATGCCGCGTCCCAACCGGCTTTTGTTGGAGAGAATCTTACAAATACTTTTGAATCTTCTGAAAAATGAGGGTCTATCCATGACATTGATTGTAATTCTACCAACGCCATGTCCTTGAAGACAATTATCTTTCGACCCCCATAATTCGTACAACCGAGATACTTAATCTATGCAACTAAAAATCTCCCGTCTTGTGCTGCATGTTGTATAATGAACTTTGCCGGATCTGGATTTCTCGAATCGAACGTAAACGAATAACCGTTTGAAATTGGTGAAATTCCTATACCCATAATAACACCTCAAGAAAATACTGCGGGTTCGCCCAACTTATAGTTCATGATACGCTTCAACAAGTCTGCGGTGTATGATGCGGCCCAACCTTCTGGCTTCACCTTTGGTTCAACCTGACACATTCCACGAATGTATCCTGTTGCTTCACTGATAACACAAGATGACCCATGAATCTCGTTAGGATTGATATCCAAGTGAATCTCGATATCGTTTAAAACTTCTGGTGCTAATTGTAGATACAAATCGGCAATCAATTGTACTTCGCGCATCAAACGCAACGATGGGCGCTTTGGATTCTTGTCGTATACTCGTTCCCGAGTGATGGCGCCGAACACCTTACCACCGTTACAGTTGTTGATATGAACAACAACAGCAACACAATAATCTGCATACCATTCACCATCGATCTTCAACTTTTCGGAGTCGCAACCGATGTAAATACGTGATTCGGGTCCAACAGATTCCGCGTAGGAAATAACTTCTGCTAGATCAATATTTTCCGGTGCATGCATAATACTTTCCTTTCTTTTTTATACTTTCACTAACTGCGTTTTTGTAAGCCAAGCCAATTCGTCCTGAATACATCCATTGACAATTGTACACGTCATCAAGAGATTAAACAAACACTCGGACGAAATTGACGAGTAGAAACCACGCGGATCCTCGACATGCCACCATTTCGTATGCTTCGTGCCGGTGAAATCTTCAATTTTGAATCCACACAAAGAATCATTTACAATCGTCTGTGGTTGTAGATGATTCGGAATTCTCTAAGTAATCTGAATCTTATTGCTAGTACTGGTGTAATCCCGGCGGTATGCATCGACATACCAACTTTTATCAAACGAGTCCATGAACACTTTGGAGGTCGACCAATAATGACCAGCAATTTCCAGATGATCATAAGACTCCATCAACTTTATCTTGAATGAACTTTTTAGCCGATGCTACCGACTTGAAAACTTCCTGACCCTTTTGTGGCATATCACGGAACTGAGTCATCCACTTGACCAGAATAAAACGATCAGAGTACACATTGATTGCACCGTCAAGAACTTTTGTCTTGCAAAACAAGACGTTGTAGTATGATTTTCCCTTTGCGTCAGTTTGCTTTGTTTCTTGAATGCCATATGCATCATCTAGACCACCAAACTTCAAGGTTTCAGTCAACTCATCAACTGCTAGTCTACGCGAAAAAGAGGCGTTCATGATTTAACTCCTAACTCAATGACTACATCTTACAGACTTGGCGAATTATCGTCAACAATTATCGCGCAAGGCTAAAAAATGCAATGAATTCAACGAGTTTGATATCGCGTGAGAGTAGATTAGACTTCCAACTCTGGTCTTCCTCGGTGCGACATGAATCAATCGCAGACCAAATTTTCTCTGGAACAATGATTCCAACTGATGTTGTCAGTCCTCCCAATGATTCCTGATCTTCATCAAAAAACACGGAAAGATATTCATCATATGTACTTAGAAAGTTAATGATCTCATTAATATTTTTATTGTTGCCTCCATTCAACACTATAATGGTTTTATGGCAACTTGCCCATTCAAAATAATCTGGAAAGTTTTCGCTGTAGTTGCTCATTTCAGATACAATATGAGCAGTCTGAATGCCTTGTTGAATGCTCGACAGATAATAATTTACGAATGTATACAGTCTCATTCTTCAACTCCATGATAATTGATTAAACTCGTCATATAGTCATTGATGAACTTCGCGCCAACAGGATTTTGCGAGTGTACCGAAAACTTGAAATCTTTCGGAAACTTCTCATTATGGTCCAACATAAATTCATTCAACCAAAAAAGAAATTTCTTTGTTGTATCAGCACCACCAAGGTCATGATCGAATGCGATTTCTTCTGGAATTCCGTGAATGGTAACAATACGCGACGCATCAAAAGAACTCCTGGCAATGATCCAGTCGTTCGTAACAGGATTGCGTTCATCGTCAATAAACAGTTTCATGTTGTTCTCCTAACTCAATGACTACATCTTACAGACTTGGCGAATTATTGCCAACTTCTTTGATTGGTGCTCTCACGGTGAGTCAAACACCGGTTACTCCCGTACCAAGGGAGTGTAATATCACTATACTATGAGAGCATTATTTGGCAGGGGATACTGGATTTGGACCAGTGATGCGGATTTCAAAGACCCGTGCCTTAGACCAGACTAGGCGAATCCCCAATTAACCTTTATATGGAAGACAACCTCGGTTGCGCTCCGAGCAACAACAGTTTTGCAGACTGCGTGGTTCACTAGCTCCATCGTTGTCCATTAGCGAATAACTCTTGTCAGAAAATCATTTGCTAATGGTGGGGGCGCAGAGAATCGAACTCTGATCATTCGGGTAAAAGCCGAAGATAATGCGCCATTATATGACACCCCCACATGTGGTCCCTTGCCGCAGGCTTGAACTGCGTTCCCCAGAGTAAGAATCTGGTGTGTCACCTGTTACACTTGCAAGGGTTTTATTGTGTTGCATTGTTTCGTGCCCAAGCATGGCCTTCTTACTTTTTCCCATGCGCTCCGCATTTTCGTGTCATCATTGCAGGCACGTCTTTGTTGCGAGGTTTCATTTAAGTTCCTTTCTTAGCTGTTATTTCAAAATATCACGAATTGGAGTACCGTCCTTCTTATGATACGTGCTAGAGTTATGACTATGATCATTATACTTTCGATAATGCGCTTTCATTTCATTGCCTTTGGTTCACTAGAAAACAGACCAAGAGACTCAATGCGATTTCTGATCATCTTTTCCAGAGTAGGATCGCCAAACTCAAAATCATCTGGAATACCCAAACACGCTTGAGGACGTTCAATACCAGCATAATTCAATGACATCTTGACAAATTCATCATGGTCATGATTAGCACAAATAATGAGTTGTGCCCATTCAAGCAACGCAGCATCCAGAGGAATCAATGCATACTCGGAACTCGTACCAACCGCACGTGGGTTGATGTTTTCGTAGTCACGGCACAAAACACGGGCAATCGTTGGGCTACGCAAGATGCCCGCAGAGCATACACAAAGCACACGCAAGGCCTTGCCTTGATATTCATTCATTACGTTGTGCAACCGGTTTCTGCCAATCTTAGTATCAATCATTTCATCTTCTCCATCACAAATTCGTATGTTCTGACAATCATGCAAACTGGCGAGAGAATAAAAATCAAGCTATATCCCCAAATTTTGTAGAGAGTAACATTGTGAAGTTGCATAAAGTCTTATTCCTCAACAACTCCGATGATATCCTCATGCTTCATGAGCACACATTGTTCGTTATCAACATGCATCACCTGTGCTTTGTTCCACGTGACAAGGACCTTATCCCCTACGACAACATCAGTCACTTCTGATCCAACAGCGAGTACCTTTGCCAACGTTGTGTCTCCAACGCTTCTTGCACCTTCAATGATGATGCCAGAAGAGGTGGTTGTGGTGCGCTTGACTTCCGCGACGAGAACATTGGTTTTGGTTGGTTTGATTGACATACGTTTTCCTCATGTTAATAAAATGGTGCCCGATGACAGGATTGAACTGCCGACCTTCTCCTTGTAAGGGAGCTACTCTACCGCTGAGTTAATCGGGCATTAATTTGGCATCTCACTAGAGAGTTGAACTCCACCCTGCGATTTTGGAGATCGCCGTGCTACCGAAACACTTGTGAGATATAAAACAAAAGGGAGCATCTATGCTCCCTTGATGATACTTATGACTCATTAATGAATCATTTTTCCGACATGACTTTACGTGCATGTTCAGCTTCTGGAGATGCGGGATGCATCACATGAAGAACATGATTCTTATCAATGTTACGAATCGGATGGAAGATTGACTTGCCAACTTCTGTATGCTTGATGTTGGTAGACGATGTTGCCATTGCGATTGCATTGATGCCGTGACCGTTAGGATTCTCTCTATGATGACGAGAAAGTTCTCCACCGCGATTGTCATGCATGTACGTTGGTGAACTCTTTCCGTCTACGGTATCCATTGCACGAGGAACATCATGGTCACTATATTTGTATGATTTTCCTTCATGAGTAACACGACCAACCCTATTCTTTTCGTCATGATACTCCGATGATTCCCCATGTTCAGGTTCTGAATGCTTCAAGTCATAACGGCGAACACGTTCAACTCCCTTGGCTTTCTCATAATCTTCTTGATCAGCGCGATTGGCGTGCTTTGCATATTTTACATAATCTTCGTCACTCATTCCCCCTGGAGTGTTTGGATGACGAGTCTGTAGAACAGTAAAAGCAATTCTGCTTCCGTGCTTGCCTTCGCCAGGAGTGCCGCGTTCGCGCATGGCTTTCGTTAGTGCTTCATGCGCTTCAATAGCCTTCTTGTGAGTAGGAATACCTTGATCCGACAACGTAATATTTGTGTCGTTTCCGCGCATGTCATGTGTATCATACTTTGAGCCATACGTCTTACCGTATGTATTCACCTTGATCTTCTGACCTTTACCGCTCTTATAGTTTTCACTATCCGCACCAAAGTGCTTCTTGATCGCATCAGAATGAGTAAACGCTTGGTGACCAGTTGTGGTGTCTGGGCGAACAATCGCGCCTTTACCTTCCTTCTTTGCCTTTGCTGCAATACCATGAAGTTGATGATACATCATCAAATCAACATCATGACGCGAACTCGCGTTATGAGAATCCATCTGGTCATACGATCCGCGGTGCCCCTTGGTTGATGCGAACTTTCCGCATCCACCTTTTGCTAGACAATCGTGAACACAATTTCCCTTGCCGTGACATGCATTCGTTTGAACGTAATCTCCATCGGCATTTACAGTATGCTTACGAACATCAGGAGAACCAGAAAATCCAAGAGAAACGTGTCCGTTCTTTTCAGAATCGTTGTCGCCCTTTAGATTCGTGATCGTGTCGCCTTTTGTGGTATCACGAAGAGGTTCAGATGCTTTCGCGTCCTTATAACGTGCCTTGGCTTCCTTGACCTTTTTAGCGTATGCAGTAGGATTAGATTTTTTCAATGACGAGAACGAATCAAAGTTGCGTTCTGCTTCTGCTTTGCGTTCTTCATCCGTAGGAGGCTCTTTATCTGGCAGCCCGTGATTACGAATAATACCAGTGACGCCGCCAGCAGTTTTTGGATTAGTATCATGAACAAACACCTTCAAGTGGGTGTTTACAATAGACTTTGCTGGTTGCTTACCATGTTCCGTTTTATATTTTTCGATGTTCTTGTTTGTTGATTCTTTATCTTCTGAAGGTGTCCCATAATGACGAAATGCTTGTTCCTTGTCATAGAATGGATGATTCGAACGATGTTCGATCTTTCCGCCCGATTTGAATACCTTCAAGTCTTCTGTCAATTCTTCTGGATGCATCCATTCAGATTCCGTCAAAGCGCGACTAAACGAATGCGCGAAAAATTGTTCTTCACGGAAGTCGTTCCGCGCTTTGTTGTTCAGGAAATCTTTGAAGTTTTGCATATTTACCCCTAAAATTAGTTGTTGATCATTTATTTATCAAGATACTTTGTTATATAAATAACAATGAGTCCGTAGATTTCCTGTTAGAGCAAGAAATCAACATCATGGAGACTTGATGCTGTCAGACTCGCAACTATTTATAAGATAAAAATACAAGAGATAATTAAATCGGGTTGGAGATGTATAGTTTTCGAGGATAGAAAATATACAACCAAAGACGCATCTGAATATATAAAATGGATGCGGAGGATGGATTCGAACCAACGGGGTCAAAAGACGTTGGATTATGAGCCCAACACGCTACCAGGCTACACTCTACTCCGCATTTGTTAGTGCCGACTGTTTCTGTTACCAAGTACAATCGGCGAAACTCTGAGTCTAGATCAGTCTGCAATTAAGCAGCCAGACGAACCTCGTAAGTTGCATCGTTAGACGCTTCCATGTTTGCATTTCTGCTTGTGTCTTCTTAGACCGGGAAATCCCAATCCTAACGGCTTCCAACATTTGCCGATCCTCCAGCATTGTACTCGTCTACCACGTCGAAACCGGGACTGCCCCATTAGGAAGAAATCTAAACTAACCGCCATGTTAGCCCAGCCTTTCGGTAGTATGCATATGCATTTAGATTTCTTTCTGGTGGAGCAGAGGGGAGTCGAACCCCTGTCCGCAGCATCTTTCCTAGCCTTCATCGAATTCTTTATAACTTCGCTTTTAGTTCTTCCAAATCTGCTTCCATCTTTGAAACTTTTGGCATGATTATCGAATGATCAGTATTCAAAATTGTCTCATTATGAATCGCAATATGCTTGTATAGATCAGCGGCCTAAGACTTCAAGTTAGTAATCTCGTTTTGTAATGTTGCTTCAATCCAATTAGGCAAACTCATTATATACTCCATTCGTTGTGATTGATTATTTATTGGTGCCCATCCCGAGATTCGAACTCGGGCTGTACAGTTTTTGAAACTGCTGCCTCTACCTATTGGGCTAGACGGGCGATATTTCTTTATCAACTTTCAACGAAAAATCTTCCACTTTTGAGGAAGCTCTTTCCAGTAATCCTTGTTCCATACTCCTGAAGAAGGATCGTTATATGAATCAATCATTGCATCCATCTCCGACTTATGTTTAGTCGCTGCTTCTAACGTATAGAACATTATCCCCTTTGGATTGGGATCAGACGGAGATACAGACATAAAATATTCTATCGTAATAAACTTTCCATTGGGCGAATAAAACAGGATAATTTTTGGTTTCTATATGAAAGAATTTTGATTGCTGGAATTATCCTAAAACTTGGCGCCCCGAGAGAGATTCGAACTCCCATCTAAAGGTGTAGAAGACCTTAGCTCTATTCCGTTAAGCTATCGGGGCAATTTGTTACTTCATCGTTTGAAACATCTTGATCGACTTTCGCTCAGAACCTTTCAAAGGATGTGTTGCTATTGCTGTGCACGAATTACAGTCAGGTTCAAAGAACATATGATGATCGATATCGTTGAAGCATATATGACAACCACGCATCATTATTGTGGGCGTTTAACTTTCTAGTGCTTGTAATCGCGCAAAATCCACGATCTGGTGCATATGATCTAAGAAGGTTATACATCAAATGCATCGAGGCTGAATGCCCGCGGGCATTGTTATTCCATTGGTGTTTAATGATCAAATATTGTTCTTTTGCCAAAATCTTGTTCATGTCTATCTTCTAAAATGTAAATGGTTTAACTACTAAAATTAAACTTACATTTATGGAGGACCGTGATTTAGAACCTACAACATGATTCATGCTCCTGTTGATTGATAATATTGGTACTCTCAGTCGGGCTCGAACCGACAACAAGATGTTTTAGAGGCATCTACTCTGGCATTGAGCTACGAGAGTATAATTTGGGGTGGCGCATCAGTTATGACCTGACAACTCTCTGATTCACAGTCAGAGGCTTTACATTAAGCTACCGTCACCATTGAACTTATAAAATTGGTGGGAAACTTTGGAATCGAAACAAATATGTATTTTGTCGTAAACATTTTTGTCAAAATGCTTGCTCTACCGTTGAGCGATTTTCCCATTAAATGGCGGAAGTGGTAGGATTTGAACCCACGGACCCATCACTGGGTCGGCGGATTTCAAATCCGCTGCATTAAACCATGCTCTGCCACACTTCCATAAACTTGGTACCCACGGAGAGAGTCGAACTCTCATTGACCCATTATCTGTGGCTACGGGATATAAATCCGCTGTTTTACCGTTAAACTACATGGGTATTGAAACTTGGTGCCTGGCCTCGGACTCGAACCGAGAAGCAACTCGTTCTAAGCGAGCTAGGTATGCCAATTCCCGTCAACCAGGCTTTTTATTCTATCGGTATACTCATATAAATATTTGTTGATGAGTATACCGATGTATTACAGGATGATTTTCTCGTCAAAGGAAAAGTTTGATTTTGTTTTGGTTGCTGTAATCATCCTAAAACTTAATACGTCTTCCCTTATACCATCCTTGTTCGAGATACAAAGAAAGATCGTCTTTTTACATTTTTTATTTCCTATCAATTCGTGCCAGATCCAACATGTTCCGAATTGAGAATTGTTTGATGGTATTTTTAGTCTTTCTTTTGCTTTCAATGACATTAACTTTTTGGTATCTTCTGAATGAATTTTTCCTTTAAAGCTAATCCATCCTTCTAAGTGTCCTCGCTTTGCTGTGCTACTAGCTAAACCAGGATTCGCTAGTTGAGTGGCCACTTCGCCAAGTTTACCAACAATACTCGACCAATTTTCTCCGTATCGTTCAAACAATTTTTGGTTGGTGTTTTTCGATTTTGTTTATTTCTCAACCTTAATGATTCAGTGTCAGAATTTATATAATCCCACCCTGACCACCTCTTCTGAGGTTATAAACATCTTCTCTCAGAAGAAATTCATCAGTTACAACCTATTTTCTCTCGCATACATAGCTTCCGAAGTCTCGAAAGTCTCAAGTATGACTTTTTCAAAATTCTCCAAGCCGTATTTCTTAATTGCTCGTTGAATTATTGCTCCAGAGCCCGTATACCCCATCATCTAAATTTTGAGTCTTATGAACTCCTACGTAAATCTTCCCATTCACCTTGTTGGTGATTTGATACAAGTAAAAGAACAAGGATTTCTCCGTTTGTCATATTACTTGTATTTGTAAGAAGTTTACTTTTGTGTGCGGGTGCCCGGATTCGAACCGGGGTCTCGGCGTTGGCAACGCCGAATAATAACCAGGCTATACTACACACGCATTAAATGGAGCAGCTAGGGATGATCGAAATCCACTCTCCAACGCTTGGAAGGCGCGGGACTCTCCATGAGCTTAGCTGCATTGATTGGCACCCTCTGCCGGAATCAAACCGTTCTAATTCGTCCGTAGCGAATCGTGCATTCATTACACTTCAGAGGGCATTTTATATAACAGGATGAACGTTAAGTGCTCTACCACTGAGCTACCAACGACGAGTTTAACCTCACCGCCGAGGTGGATTCGAACCACCGACCACTCTCTTAGAAGGAGATTTTAATTGCTGTAGTCATCCTAAACTGGCGACTCGGAAGGGAATCAAACCCTCTTGTTCTCCCTAGACAGGGGAGCGCATTATCTTAATGCTACCGAGCCATAATTTGATCTGGTTGTCAAACAGAGTATCACAGAGACCCTAGGGCCACTCATTCCCATGACGTGTCTTTCATTCGATACACACCAGATGGCATACCTAGGTCGGTTTATTCATGGCAATCACGCCACTTCATTCGTCGCAGTTATCGACCACTCTGCCGACTAGGCAATGATTAGTTGCCGCGTATGGTCCGTGATGAGAGATTTGAACTCCCGTTATTCTCCGCCCCAAACGGAGTGCCATACCGGACTAGGCGAATCACGGATAATTGGTGCTGGACACAGGATTCGAACCTGTGAGGGGTTTCCCCGACTGCTTACAAGGCAGCTGCCGTCGACCGCTTGGCTAATCCAGCTTTAACTATTTCGGTTTTCTATTATTTGAACGTAAATTTTCTTGTAATTCATTGTAAGTTACTTATAGATAAGACATTCTGTTTATAACTTACAAAATTTTGGTCCTTCCATCAGGGATTGAACCTGAATCTGACGATTATCGGTCGCCTGTTCTAAACCAGTTGAACTACAGAAGGATTGTTTTGGTGGAGGATATCGGCATCAAACCGATCTGATGTCCGCATTGCAAGTGCGGTGACCACGTCAAGCAGTCCCATCCCCCTTATATTTACATTTTTCAAAATGCCATCTTTTCATTATGCCACCCTGACAGTCTTTCCGCAATATGGGCATGATTTTATTCAAAAAATCAAATCCACCACTACCACCTCTTCTGAGGTTATAAACGTCTTCTCTCAGAAGAAATTCATCAGTTACAACCTATTTTCTCTCGCATACATAGCTTCCGAAGTCTCGAAAGTCTCAAGTATGACTTTTTCGAAGTTATGAGCGCCGTGCTTTGCGATTGCAGCCCGAATAACTTTTCCAGAACCCATATACCCCATCATCTAAATTTTGGGTCTTATGAACTCCTACGTAAATCTTCCCATTCACCTTGTTGGTGATTTGATACAAGTAATAATGCATATAGTACCTCCTCACTTGTATTTATAAGAAGTTTACGTTTGTGGAGACAGATGTGTTTCCGTTAGCACTAGAAGCCCATTGTTTTGGTGCTGCCGAGAGGAATCGAACCTCTTTCAAGGGATCTTCAATCCCCCGCTATGACCGCATCAGCTACAGCAGCATTATTGGTCCACGATACTCGCAAACGTGGAATTTTGTCTTTCAGCGAGTTGCCCTACGCAAATTCTTCGGAGATGCTGGAAGGGCTTCAGACAATGTAATACAGGATAAGTTTGGTCGCTTTGTTTAATGCCAGGACAGCCGACTGACTTTCAATTATAGTTTGGTTGCTGTACTTATCCTAAAACTGGTTGCGGCCGAATGAATCGAACACTCTCCCATCTCAGGTTATGAGCCTGGAGTCTCCCTTGAGAAGCCGCATTTGAAACTGGTACCCCATGTGGGAATTGAACCCTACATCGCCAGGTTGAAAACCTGGCGTCCTGACCATTAGACGAATGAGGTATAAAAGATTGATTGGTAAGGTTTATCGGCGCCCCTATTTACGCTTGACGAACGTGCAAGTCGCTCAATCAAAACTGGTGGGTGCAGTAAGAGTCGAACTTACAGTGTTTACCAACGAGGGAGTGGATTTACAGTCCGCCGGTGCACACGCCATAGCACCAATACACCCATATAACTTTTGAAATCATTTAGTGGAGACTTCGGGATAACTAGTATTTTCCCACTGTGATCAGCAGTACAATTGATGTTGACGAGTTAGGATTTGAACCTAGTTTCCATCTTTTTAACGATGGTGTTCTGCCGTTGAACTATTGCCGTCGTCACTTGTTTGTCTCCACTAAATGATCTCTCATTTAGTCTGATTTTGTTTACTTCAAAAACAACGCCGACCTAGCAGGCATTTTCTTAGTTATGGACCAGATTACCATATTTGGCTCCGGGAGCAGGTACCGACCCTGCCTTAAACGGATTAACAGCCCGCCGCTTCACACCATGTCAGCCATCCCGGATTTTCTTCTTTTCACCCCATTCTGGGGGTTAAAATTATCAACGTATTTTATACACATTTGAACAAAGTTTTCTTGGGTGTACTTGTAACCAGTTTGATTCACAAATTCATTGAATCCAACTTCGTCAGCAATAGATGACAAATAAAATGCTCTCTAGCTGTTATCGCCACTAAATTTTCTTTATCATTCGATCCACCAAATGTCCTAGGTATAATGCGGTGAACTTCAACATAACCATTCGGAATATCGTGCTTTCGTTTTTCTATTATTTGATCGTAAATTTTCTTGTAATTCATATTAATCCGCACATATAAAGTATATACTCTATATATGCAAATTAACAGTTTGTTTGGTACCCTCGGTCGGATTCGAACCGACACTTGGGGATTTTAAGTCCCCTACCGATTGGGCTACAGGGGCATTCTGAGATTTCTCATTTTGAATCATTCGACGCCACGTTCTATATGCCGTCAGTCAGCCAAATGATTCAAAATGAGGGCTGATGAAAACAATACATGAGTTTATTAAGCCTAGCGTAAATTTTCATCAACCACTCTACCTGTCATTTATACTCATGTGTTCTCGCCACACTTTCATCCGAACAGCCGCCCTTTTATCTTTTTCCAGTGCTTATAGCCCGCGTTACTTTCGCACCTTACTCGGAATTGCCTCCGTAATCTTCTTCACTGCGTACCGAGTCTCACAGTTGAGAAACTTCTTGTCGGGCACTTGTCAAGTATAGCCCTGTATTAGTTGCCGCATTCTCTGTTCGTTCTCACTTTCGTTTTCAGTTCAATCATCTTACATGAGTCATCATTTATTGTCAACTCTTTCAAAACTTGTTCTTCTCAGAAGAGACTCGAACCCATATTTCACTGGCGATTCCGACAATCTAGTTTTCACTAGGTCGGCCCTTGCGTACTAGCCATTGTACTACTACGAGAAGACCAAGATTTCAAAGAACTGTTTGCTGCACTGTTCAATCATCTTACACAACTTCGCATTTCTTGTCAATTCTTTTAGTGGAGACTTGGCAGAACTTGATGAACAGTCACTTCTGCACAGTACGTCTACTGCCTTTTGATATTCGAACGTTTGCCCATTTTCGGTCTTACCGACCCTTCGTCGCGCACCCGGCTACTAACACTACTTGCTTGTCTCCACTAAAAGAACTGGTTGCTGCTTTGTTTTACATCATGTGAACCATTGTACAGATCGAACTAATTTATGTCAACAAAAAACCCAAGAATTTTGTTCTTGGGTTCTAAGTGTGTGAAACTAAACAACTTTTTGATCTTAGAACCCTACATCTTCCAACCTTCTGACTGCCCGTTAATCGATGTATTTGGTGTATCATAACTAAAGTTTACGGGCAGGCGTGAGCCGGTATGCATTGTTGCACAGGCTTTCGCTAAATTTCTGACCGTTTTGAGCATGTTAGTTCCTTGTTTCATATCTTTTATATATACATCCTTTCACGAAAAGTATCATGTTTTCGTGAAAATTTTTCAACTATTTTCACTTTGTTGTTCTTCTGCAACAACTTCGACTGGTTCTACTGGTTCTACTGGCGTATCATGTATATATGGCTCCGGTAGATCGACCATTACGTTGAATGATTGCGTCTTATGTCCAGTCTCTGGTCTAACGATGCCATCCTCAACCAGCGAGATTGCAGTATTTCTTGGCATATCTCCGTTGATCGTAGAAGAACCGACCGCTTGATAATTGCCGTGTTCGTCAACTGAAATATAAATTGTTACTTTAATTTGACTCATCTTTTATTCCTTATAAATGGTGTTAGTCGCGGTGCACCAACACCCACTAACTCTAACATCGGGAAGGATGCCAGCATGAATACTTGAACTTTTACTTGTGTCATCCCTTCACCTGCTTCAAAAATTCCACCATAAATTTTGCTTGATTGATTGCGTCATCAAGTGCGTTGTGTGCTGTTCCGGCAGTTCTATCGATCTTTTGCCCTGTTAGATCAGTAATAGTCCTGACACATAATCCGTGATAGTATTTCCAAGGAATATTTCTGTTAGTTGCATCCAAAGAGTAAGAAAGAATGGGCAAATCGAAAGATGCGCCGTTAGACCATGTCTTCATACTCTTTGATCCATACCATTCCAAGAATAAGTCAAGTGCATATGTTAAGGGTCTTTGGTCAACTTGAAGTTGGGCGATTGCTTCTTTACTTTGCTCCGACCACCATTTCAACGTAGATTTAGATACGTGTGTTCCATATTCTTTTGATGAATGAGGATCAATATTCACGTAAAATCCGTCCGTGTCAATTCCATTTTCATCAAATCGACAAGCACCTATACTTAGAATTGACGCATTAGGTCTTGTCGATAATGTTTCTAAGTCAATCATTACATGTTTCATAGTTTATTCCACGTAGAAGTTGTGTGGTTCTTTAGAGATATTATTTCCGTCGAAGTTAGTTTATGTACCCGTTGAATAGCTTTATTATTAACATGTATAGCAAACATACGTTTAGTCTTATTACCATAACTTTTAACATATCTACTATCGACGGCGAAGTTCTCATTAACGTGCCATATATAATTCGCCCAATCTTGTGAAACGCTATCTCCACTGTTATATCCAACAATAAACAATCTACCGGCATTTCTCATTTTTAGTTCCTGAGATTCGTCAAATGAAAATAGTTTTTGATTATACCATGGTGTCTGTGTTTTAACTTCGTCTTTTAGCCCATCGGCAGTCATGTCTTTTTCCCCCATATCAAAAATATCATCACTCATTTCTACGCGATATTCTAGACTTGTCAAAAAACATATTGACTATGTTCTCACCGATGTTACCTAGAGTTTTTGCAGTCATAATCACACGTTAAAGAATTTACCTTCTGCCATTTCTTGAAGAACTACAGAGGTCTTGTTTTTATATTCTGACTTGACAAGAGGCTTGTCATAATTTAGATGTTTGATATGGCTGGCTTTGCCGTTGACGCCGAGCATTCGAGACCGTTGCGCGGCGTATAGAATTGCTTCATAATCATTCCATCCATTCAATTCGCGGGCATTAGAAAATGCCTTTTCACGATGAAGATGTGCATCACTTTCATAAATTATTACTTTTTTCATAATAAAATACCTTTCAAGATAAAGAAATAATTGCGTCACCTAAACCTAATTCAACTGCTTCATTTGAGGAATAGTACATGTCCTGTGGAGGCATGAAATATTTAAGTACCTTTTTCTCTGTTGTATTTGTCGCCTTTTTATAGTAAGCAATAAGGCGTTTATGTGTAAGATCATATTCCTTAACTTGCGCCATTAATTCATGGTGCTTACCCTCTGCGCTCCAAGAATATTGGTGACTCATGACAGTAACGTTCTCCGTCATAAATCGCATTTTCTTGTGACCTGCTAAGAATATCAGAAGACTTGCACTCGCCAATAGACCAACGGCGACAGTTCTTACTGGAATATGACTTCCTTGAAGCATTGCGATTATTTGCCAAGCGGCATGAAGATCACCACCACCGGAGTTTATGAAAAGAGTCAATGACTCTGGTCGACGTTCTTCCTCATTATCTTCTGCGCAATTACAAGAAAGTATCCATTCAGAAACATTCTGTGCAGTTTGCTGTTCGATTTCTCCATTCAAAAGAAAAGTAGAAGTGCCTGTTGCTTGTATATAATCTTTTCCAAAACAAATTTCATCGATTTCTGTAAGCATTCTCACCTTTCATTAGTCAACATAACTATGTTATCATGTTTACGGTTTTAAGTCAAATTTAGTTATTGTATAGGTAGTCGGTCCATAATATTCTCGACGTATCAGAATATTTCTTCAACCCCTTGGTATTTCTCCAATGAACAAACGGATGCCAGTTCCAAACAAATTCCATCGTCGCCGTTATATTATCACTGTCTGTTGGATTAACTTTACTGAATATACTCGACCATTGAACTTCATCAGAAACAACGACGGGAATTCCACATATAACCATATCAGCCGTAACGATATTGAATGTTTCTGTAAATGAAACCTGCATACCGATATCGAGAGTTTTGATCAGCGCAAGAAATTCTTCATGAGGCATCCAATCATGTTGGATTAATTCATGTTCGGGATGATGTGAAAACAAATCAACAATATTTTTGAGAATTGGGTTACCACCATAATCAACGCGATTACCGTTTATATGGAACTTCAATTTAAGTCTGTGTTTATCAGCGAATTTTATTGCGGATATTGCTTGAATCAGTTGATTCTTTAGTTGACGAATTGCACCAAAACACGCAATATGAATTTCACCCGGTGTGCCCAACTTAGTCTTCGCTGGCATGACATTATCGACAGAATAGAAGTTTGGAAGATAAATAACTTTCTTCTTCAACTCATGCCCATGAACACTAGCCACTAGATGTTTGATTTCATTATATATTCTAGGTGCGTTTGGTGCCAGATATACATTCTTTTGCGTGATATACTTCATTGCCCAATCCATCGAGATGCCTTCGGTACTCAAGAATGGAGTTTCTGAATGAATTCTGATAATCCATTTTACACCAGGATGCAACTTTTTAAGAATTTTAAACTTCTCAGGAACAACCCAGAATGCTTCGATAAACACATGAGTAGGCTTATATAACGTAACTTCACGATCAATTCCGTTGTTATCTTGTACCGTGATGCATTTTGAATCGATGCCGGGTTGATCGTTCAACATTTCAGAAACAAGACGAGCGGAATTGAACAAACCCGAAAACTGTCTAAAGTAACCATGATATTGCTGAGATTCAATCTCAGACTGTTTTGTGATAAAAAGAGTACGTATTTGAGCGTTATTCATTTTACAGGACACCACGGGGTTTTCTTAGCACCAAAATAAGGATGGGCTAAACCTTCACTTATAAGAGTCTGCCCAACATCAGTTCCACTTAGAGTAAGAACCTTTCCATCAATTCTACCACCATACTTATCCCACTTCATATCTTTTACTTGCATGACTTTATCTGTTCCAAATATTGATATTAGCCGGCTTCTTGCTTTTATCGCAAGTTGATGTTCATCCTCACATGCGTAACCGTGAAGTTCGGGTGTGTCAATGCCGTATAGTCGAATACCAACCTTATTCAACGGTGTAGGAATACTTGGAAGGGATGTTTCAATCGTATCACCATCATGAATGTTGTTGATTGGAAGAATCATATCGGCAGCACTAGCCACCGACGACCATAACAAACAACTAAGAAATAAATAATTTAGCTTCATCTTGTCTCCGCGCAGTAAGTCCGGCAATAACCTTTCGCCCTGCTCTGTTCCATTTTGAGAATTCCAAGGATGCTCCCTCAAAATCCTCCGAGTTTATCTTCTTCAGAAGTGTTGATCTCTTGAAGTTTGCACAACCTAAGTTGTATATGAATGAGTATATAGCGTCAATTTCTGGTTGTGTTAGAGCCACTTTAACTGTCTCAGTGATGCATGGAGTAACCTTATTATTGATATGATGTTCAAGCCACTCTTCAGCCTCTTCCTTTGTGCATGTCATTCCAAGAGTCACCCTAGTTCCATTAGGAAGACGTATCGTACCGTAGCCGATTGTTGGAATTCCGACAGAATCTAAGTAAGCCTCTGCGCTAAATCCTTCCCATTTCTTTATTAATGCTAGTCCTGTATCTCCAATATTCATCAGTCTAATCCTAGTACGTCTACAGCCATAACCATCTGTTTTACAAATTCCGATCTTACAATGTCCGAATATGTGAAGTTGACAACATCAAAATAATCGGGCATCTTATCAGATACTTTTAGCAACCAATCATGCCCGGACTTTTCACGCTTTCGATTCAAGTCTCCTTGAAATGTGTCGCCACAAAATATAATCGTTGAATTTTCACCAAGTCTTGACGAAACAGCAAACAATTCCCCGGAATCTGCATTTTGAAACTCATCAAAAATAATGACACAATTCTTTAGAGTGATACCACGAATATATGTTGTCGTAAGAAACTTGATCAAATCTTTCTTGAACAAAATGTCCCAGGCAGTACCGTTCTCACAAATATCATTTACAATTTCCTTGAAGGGAATCGTATAAACTGCTTCTTTTTCGTCTTGCGTGCCGGGCAAGTGCCCCTGTGATCTAATATTGACTGCACTTCTGACAAATACCACCTTATCGATTTCTTTGTTGAACAACTTTTCGAGTGCAAGATAAGTTGCTCCATAAGTCTTTCCGCTGCCTGCTGCTCCATCGGCGATTACGTTATAACCTTCCTTGACAGAAAAGAAAAGTTGTCGTTGTGCTTCGGTAAGAGGTTCGACATGCTTCAACGCCAAATTATCGAAACTGGAACTTTTCTTTGCAGCGGGAACTTTCTTTTTGCGACGATCACGCAGTTTGTCGATTGTGTGTGCTTCATCATCGGTAGAATACAAGGTTTCTCCTAGTTTATATCAAGTGTGCTGCCGGCATTTCTGCTCTTTATGTGACGGAGCAAGTCTCTAAAAGATTCTGGCGCTTTGATTCTTCCAAGACGCACTGGATCAGCAATTGGTGGAGTGCCTAAAACTGACACTATATTTCCGGATTCCTCACATGATGGGCATGCTTGGGATACAGGCATATGACGATTACTGACGCTCAAAAATTCTTCAAAAACATGCCCACATTTTGTGCATTGAAACTCATACAAGGGCATTTTATTTAGTCTCTGTTTTGTGGCAATAATCCGGGAAAACAGATGCGACTAGATCATACGTGATCGTTGGATACATTTCTTCAAGTGCTTTGTCCTTGGCGAAACAAAGGACGTCGGCCTCGCCAGGTGGCACACCTTCAAGAATCTGAATGAAGATTGCCTCACGTTGCAGCTTTGCGATATGTTCAGATCGACCAACGAGAATTGCACCAACACGTCGAATTTCTCTACCTAGTGTCGTCTTGAAAAAGTCTGGATTGATAGATTCATCACGCTTATATGGAGGCATTCCATCTGGCACGTTTACCTTGATTTGATCATGAAAATTCAAACTCAACAGAAGATTCCATGGAGTCATTGCTCCGTACTTCTTCAATAACTGAACCTTTGTGTCACCTTCGGCATCGTCAATCTTTTTCAAGATTTCATTAGCATATTCAATTGCCATATATTTTCCCTCAAAATTTACCTGCATCTTCCAGCAGAAGTTTCATTCGATTTTTTACAAGATAGTTGTACACCTTCGTCTTGTTTCCTTTGATCTTATATGATGTATATTCATCAATGATCTTCTGATATATATCATCGGGAATACAATCAAAATCAATAAGAGTCTTATTTCGCTGAAAGTTTCGACGTTCCATGTCGTTCTTACATGCATCGATCCCTTTTTCAAAAAATTCCTCGAGTCTTGCTTTTTTGAACGGAGTTTGACGCAGATCATCACGCATGAAAACGTCATCGGGCGAACAGATATTCGGAATGCCGTCATCACCTGCTGTACAGATATGAATGATCTTATATTCCTTGATCGACATTTTTGGTGTCACAAATTTCTTGAGAATCGGAGACCATTGACGAACGTTCTGATACTCTTGCAACTGTACAAAGTCCCCATCGGCACTTACGATCAAAACATCTTGTGGGGAATCATGAAAAAGCCCAGTTTGTTCAAGTTCGTTTGTTTGCAGATACTTGACGATACACGCGACAACATCATCCGCCTCCGCACATTGAACTTCAATCATTTTGTACCGAAAATTCTCACGCAGGTCGTCTTTCACTTCATTGATTACTTCATACACAAAATCCCAGTCGATATGAGACTTTTCCCGCATCTTCTTACGATTGCCCTTGTAGTTTGGGAAAACGTCTTTGCGCCAATAGTGCTTCGAATCAACAGCTAGAACCAATTCACCATATGTTTCCGTGTACTTTTTTGAATATGTTAACAAAGAAGTAAGAACCATATGCTTTATCAGACTCTTGGCATTGGGATTGTCCCTTCTGGCATCTTTTCCTAAGTTTGCTAGGATGCCAGAAATAACGATTTGTGAAAAATCCAAAAGGATCATTTTAGAAACGCTTCTTATATTCGACTAAGGCATCGTCGGCAGTCTTGGCAGCCGCGGCGACTACAGCAGGACCAGTAGTGTTGTACGTTGATAAGATAGCCGCATAGAAACTTGCCCAGATTTCACCAAGAGACTCACGTACCTTTGATGCACTAACAACATGGTTTTCATTCTTTTTTGACGCAGAAGAAATCAATAGATTTCCATTTTCGTCACGCTTACCGAAGTTGGGGTTGCCCTTACGTTTTGCGGGAGTAGTATTTTCAGTCATATAATTCCTTTACTTGATGTTGATCATGCCCTTGAAGTCATAAGGCATAATGATGGTGTTTACTTTACCCTCAAGAACAGCTTCGGAGATGTTCATCGTAGCCTTCGCATTCATATAATCAATGTTTGCGTGATTCTGTGCAAGTTCAGTAAGACGTTTCGCTTCGAGTGCGGCAAGCTGCACTTCGTAGTCCTTAGCTTTTAGTTCGTTCTGTATTTAATGCAGGCTCTTGTAGTTCCTTTGAAATTTGCATATTCTTGATGAAGATTTGATGTACCTTTACAGTACCGTCTAGACCTTCTTCCTTTAAAATGCCATTGACACGTGAAACGAGAACATAAAGAACATCCATCCATTAAAACTGTTTATCGTAATTCATTAGAACACCTTCAAAATAATAGATTGTTGATTTAGTCGACCAGTTGCCTTTGACATAACACTCCTTACACCATTAAATGCTTTTGACCATGGGCGACTTGTTGCATTTGTCAACTCTGGAAAATATGCTTCTGGTTTTCGAATTGTCTTTGCCCCACTCTTTTCAGGATCGAAGTTTTGCAATGTGGTACCTTTGACTGTGATCTTCATACCGTCTTGAGCAACATATTTGAACAATTTACGATATTGTGTATTGAAAATCCAAACGATTCCTGCGCCGATAAGGTTGTCGGGAGTAATTGACCGAAGTTTCAACGTGGCCTCTTCTTTCTGATACTGAATCTTGGCCACAAGTTCACTCTTGGGCTTTTCATTACTCTTTCTCGGTTTACGAGTAGTCTTGACTGCCAATGCTGTGTTATTCAACGAATTTACAAGATTTTGCATCCAATCCTGCATTCTCTTGATGCCACGAACACCTAGCCAAGCATAGGCTTCCGACGTTTGATATTCTCCGTCGGCGCCGGCGAGTTTCATTTCCTTGTTCAGACCAGTGTAGAAACCGAGTATTATTTTCACAACGGGAGCAGAAGCACCCGACTTTACCAAAAAGTCGCGCACTTCGAAAGTGTACTTTCCCTTGAGAGTAAAGGCCTGCTCGATATGCCCATCAATCTCAGCGCCAAGTTTTTTTGCCAAAATCAGGTTTTTGTCTTTAGGAACTACGGCGACAGGTGAGACTACCTTGACCTCACGTTTTTCGTCCTCGATGCTCTTGGACACTCTATCCATGAGGGTTTGATAAACATCTTCGAGGTATTTTTCGTGATGCTGCTCTAGCGGCACGTTGTTGTCAAGTAGATATGCGAGCGGGCCAGCTTGAGCGAACCAACCATCGGCCAATCGTGCTAGACCTTTGACGTTCTTACCAGACTTGTTCCAATACGAAATCGAAATTGCTTGCTTATCCTTGTTCTCGACCTCGGCGGCAAAATATGATAACACTTTGATCATAGACAGTTGATAGTCCATGATGTTGAACTTAGGCACACTATGCGCCCATCCTTGTTTGACTGAGGCATGTCGCTTTTCACGAACTTTAGCTGTTGTCATTTTATTTACTTTGCCTCAGTTACCGCAATATAAAGTTCCGAAAAATCGTCCTTTTCTGCCATTTCCTTATCAAATGACGACTTGTAATATGTGCGAATCATCTTATTGAAATACTTCTTAGGAATTTCATATTTCTCAGCCAGATCAGCCACGATATCCTTGATTAGTTCTTTTTCAGAAGTAATTAGAATCATCGAATCGTTTGCTTCCTTAACTGCGTCTTGAATAACTTTCAGGTCAGCGGGATTTGAGGGTAGTACAATTTCAGCAGTTGCCATTATTTTCTCCATGAGTATTACGATAACATGCCCACAAAATGTTGAGCATGAAACACACAAAAACACCAACACCAAATCCAATAAAAATCTCTATCATATTACATTCCCGGAGGAATCGTTTCTGGGCACCATGATACTAGACGAGAAAGACGGAAAGCGCGCCACTCGTTGATATCAAGATCAAATACCTTGACCAGATCAGCATCAACTTCCGTAGCATTTTGTTCCTTAATTGGATCGACCATCGGATAATGTTCATTAGGAATCAAGTCAAAACAACGAGTTCCTTTCATAAATCGA
>Ga0210012_1000049_pt1 | contig 151894 bp, 143 predicted proteins | sample CryGeymeta201504_FD_183974 | JGI IMG/M metagenome (GOLD analysis project Ga0210012, IMG submission 183974) | Groundwater microbial communities from Crystal Geyser aquifers in Utah, USA - Crystal Geyser metaG 2015-04 (SPAdes) (version 2) | ecosystem: Environmental > Aquatic > Deep subsurface >... | reverse complement strand
AAAGGTGGTACCGATTTGCTCTGCGGGAAATTTATCGCTGCCGATTACATCTCGAAAAGAAGAGTCAGGACGCACAAATTTGCCGCCTGTTTTTTTTGTGTCGTACCACTGATCAACCCATTTTCCGTTTACCAATAAACCCATTTTATGCCCTCCTCTATAGGTTGGATTTGTACTTTTGAAAAGCTTGACTAAGGTTTAAATAGGGCTCTTGAGGCGCTGCAATTTGTTTGAAAAAGCCTTCATCATCAAGGTCGATGAGGGATTTTAGGCGATAGATCTCTTCTTCTGAAAAGTCCGCCAGATGTGTTCTTATAAAACCGCCGATGAGCCAATCTGCCTCTTTCGTTCCGCGGTGCTCGGCACGATATCGGATTGCTTTTTTGAGAACTTCAATTTCTGTCAGGGGGGGGAGGTTTGTCATTTAAAGATCCAAAAATTGTTGTTTTGCAAGGGTTTTATAAAGGGAAGAGCTTTTCATAAGTTGGGCATGCGTTCCCACAGCATCAACGGTTTTCTCATTTAAGACAACAATTTGATCTGCTTCTTTTACCGTGCTTAAGCGGTGGGCTATAATTAAGGCAGATTTATCTTTGAGGATCGTGCGTAGGGCTTCTTGGATACGTTGCTCGCTTTGGCTATCTAAAGCATTCGTTGCTTCATCCAGCAGGAAAATGGGCGCATCTTTAAGAATGGCTCTGGCCAGAGCAACACGTTGCTTTTGCCCGCCCGAGAGGCGAACGCCTTTTTCTCCGAGTTCTGTTTCATAGCCTTGGGGGAACTTTGCGGCAAATTCATCTATGTGCGCTTTTCGGGCAGCTTGTAAAATTTCCGCCCGTGTGGCGCGCGGATTGCCAAGGGCTATATTATTTATAATGGAAGTGTTGAATATGACGGTATCTTGAGGAACAAGAGTAAATAAATTGCGCACTTTTTCGATTTCATAGTCTTTAAGAGGTTTATTATTTAAAAGGATTTCACCCCGGGTGGGTTGATAAAAACGCAAAAGCAATTTAAAGAGGGTGCTCTTTCCAACGCCCGACGGCCCGACCAAGGCAATTTTTTGCCCTTGGTGAAAGGTAAAGGAGATGTCGTTGAGGACTTCTGCATCGGGGCGAGCAGGGTAGGTAAAGGAAATATTTTTAAAGTCGAGGGAGTGAAAAGCCGACGGAGTCCAAGAAAAGGGGGTTGAGCCGACCTCTTCCCCTTGAAGGGAAGGGGGTTCCGTCGGTTTGTCGAGAAGTTCCGTGATGCGAGTCGTCGCACCGAGTGTGAGGTTGAAATTACTAATGATTTCAGCAAAGCTATTCATAGAACCGGCGACCACAACGGCATAAAAAACAAAGGAAGAAAGTTGCCCTGCGGTAAGGCGATCCGCAATGACTTCCCGGGCGCCTACCCATAAAATCCCTGCAATAGCCGAGAAAATAAGGGCAATGACAAGGGAAATTAAGAGAGATCGGTAATGGGTACGGCGTTTAACGAGAGATAATTTTTTTCTTTGGCGTTTCTCAAAAACAGCATTGGCATAAGCTTCTGCCGTAAAGGATTTAATCATGGTTAGGGCATTAATATGTTCTTCCGCAAAAGAGAGGGCTTCCCCATCAAGGGCTTGAGCTTCGTGGGTTAAGGCTTTGACTTTCTTGCCAAAAAGGGAAATGGGGATAATGACAAAAGGAATAATGGCAAAAACATAAAGGGTGAGTTGGGGACTCGAGATAATAAGAAGGGTTGTGCCGCCAATAAGCTGAAGGAGGGTGCGCAACGCAACGGCAGCAGAGCCGCTGACAAAGGTTCGGATTTGATCACAATCCGTATTAAGCCGGGAAAGCAGATCTCCCAAGCGGTTACGCTCAAAGGTTTCGACGGTCAGACTCATGGTGTGTGAAAAGACTTTTTGGCGCAGATCATTGATCATTTTCTCTCCCAGCCAGGCGGTGGTGGAGGTTCGTAAGTAGGCCGAAAAAGCAAGGATAAAGGCAAGCCCCACTAAAAAGAGGGCAGACATATTAAGAAGCTCGTTGTTTTCTGCGCTAAAGCCTTTATCGACCAAAGTTCGAAGGCCGTATCCTACGCCAAGAATGGCGGCAGAGGTTAGGACGACTGCTAAAAGGGCTTTGGCGATATCTCCCGGGTATTTTTTGAGGTTATTCCATAAAAAGAGAAGGGGGGAAGGGTAAAGAGAAGGCTTTAGAGGGAGGTGAGTTGGCTGACTCATGGACGCAACCTTTATAGGTTTGGTATTATAAAGCGAATTTTAGCAGATTAAAGGCCATAAAAAAACACCTGATTCAGGTGCGCAAGCTTATATGAATCTGCACAATACTTAAGTAAATATCGACATTTAGTAAGAAATATTTTAAAATGAGAAAGTTGATTTGAGGGTTTTAACCGCTCTAACAGGGAAAAGTATATGCTTACTTTTAACAAAAATTTAAACAGGAGAAGCAATGAAAACGAATAACAAGGTCAAATGGGATGCAATTCAGCAGAAATTTTTTAATTTAAGACCGCTGAAGGAGAAAAAGAAAAGGATGGAACTGCTTCGTTGGTTAATAAACGAAGATAGGCGTAAAAGAAGTGTTTCTAGCGAAAATCTATATACAAAAGTTGATTTTAACGTAATTCAAGTTCTGCATGACTTAAATAAATCATGCAGATGGGCTCTTCATCCGGACAAGTTAAGGGCACAGGCTAATTATAAGAGCTATTTAGACTCTTTAGTATTTTCAGAAGACCTTCATGAAAATAGAGGAACATATTTTCTTTTACCAAAGGCAGTGATAACTCTTGAAGAATATGATGAAGCAGAGAGGCGACATAAAGAACAAATAACGGTTTCTCGGATACTCGCATTTCTGACCCTCTGCTTATTCTTAGGCACTGTATTTCAAGCTGCTATATCTTTTTAAAGCTTTAGAATATATGTTGAAACCCGCTTTTTGTACTGTTGCATTTTTTGCAACAGTTGAAGCTTCTTCCAATTCGTTCGTCTCAAAAATAGTTTTGATATGGCGTGATATGACGGATTTATCCCTTTCAAAGAGCTTTGCCATTTGACTTTGTGTTAACCATACGGTGTCTTCGTCCACTCGTACATCAATTTTAAGCTGCCCGTTTTCTGCTTGGTAGAATTCTATATTGTTCTTTTCCATTATTTTCTCTACCTATTAAAAACTAGGGAATAGACCGCGCTAAAATCAATTACATTCGGTTTTTACAAAGGATGAATAACATTTGTGACCACGCCCCAGATCATGAAATCCATATCTTCGGTAATTTCAAGGGTGGGGTAGTTGGGATTTTCAGGCATGAGATAAAGCTTGTTGTTGTCCTTTTTGATAAGACGTTTTACCGTGAGCTCTCCGTTGATTACGGCAATGATCACTCGACCGCTTGACGGTCTTAAACTCCGATCCACAATAAGAAGATCACTCGGATGAATGCCGACGTCTATCATGGAATCACCGCTGACACGAACAAAGAAAGTACTTTCGGGGTTTTCTAGGAGGTGATCGTTAAGATCGATTTTCCCTTCACTGTAATCTTCCGTGGGAGAGGGGAGACCGGCGGCAACAAGGGTTGAGTACATCACTTGAGGCGATGATATTTGCGTTGAAGCTTTAAACACCTTCTCTACTTTTGTGCAGCCCTGCGCAGGGTTTAGTCTATTTGGAAACTGTAAAAGCATTTCGATATTCTCTTCTAAATCAGCCGGCATTCTCGTCACTTTTGTTTTTCAGGCAAGCTTTATTTTTGTTTTTAGGCCAAGATATTTGCTCGAACCCTTTTTTATACCTGTTTTTCTACCTGCTCCTGCTCTTGCGCCTCGGCTACCGTCTTCTTTTATTAGGCAGCTTCCGCTTTTGTTTGTGTATCGGAAGGAGCGTTGTTTTCTTCGTCTGTTTTCTTTGTGGCTCTAGAAGACATATTCAGGGCTTGAAGATAGACATCTAAAACTTCTTCCAATTCCCTTAATTCATCTTGATCCATTTTACGCATTTTTAATATTTGACGGATAACCTTAACATCGAATCCTGCAGATTTTGCTTCGGCAAAGACTTCACGGGTATCGGAAGCCAAAGCTGCTTTTTGTTCTTCAAGGTATTCGACTTGTTCAATAAATTGACGGAGCTGAGCCCCTGAAATGCCTGCAAAAGTAGTCATTGATGTGTTCCTTATTCCTTGTAAGTGCTCTGTTTCGAGCGTTGACTTTGAACGATAATAGATATAAAAGTACTCATTTACTTTGTGAACTGCAAGATAAAAAATAAGATAAAAAGAGGCCCCTCCTTATGTCATTTAAGTCCCCTATATCCCTTAAGTCCAAAGTGAACCTCCTGTTTAATCATTCACCGACGCTTGCTATTATTGCAGCCCTTTTGGGGTCTTCTTTTATTGCTTTATCTCCCTTATTTGTACGTTTTAGTGAGGTCGGAACAACAGCAACGGCTTTTTATCGTTTCTTTTTTGCGCTTCCCCTTGTCTGGACGTGGATGATTTTTGATAACCTTAAACCCGAACTCCATAGGACGCCTAGAACGGTTCGTGAGTATGTTTTATTGATCGCTGCAGGTTTTTTCTTAGGAATGGATATTACGTTTTGGCACTTGGCGATGATCAAAACCTCTGTTGTTAATGCGGTGATCTTGAATGCGATAACCCCTGTTTTTGTGGCTTTTGCCGCTTGGATTTTTTTCAAGGAAAAAATTACACTTCCTTTGGGGGTAGGTATTGTTCTTGCGTTATCCGGCTCTTTTATTTTGGTGTCTGCCAGCGGAAGTACCCAAGAAAGCAATTTTCAAGGAGACTTTTACGCTCTGATTTCTGCTGTTTTTTACGCGGCTTTTATGATTTGTTTAAAAGAACTTCGTAAATCTTTTTCGGCACCGACAATTATGTTCTGGGTGGCTTTAGTGGGAATGTATGTGCTGGCAATTATTGCCCACTTCATGAATGAGGTTGTTGTGCCTCGTTCTGCCGACGGGTGGATTTTGCTGGTTGTCCTTGCTTTGATTGTCCATGTGCTTGGCGGTGGATTAATGTCTTATTCCATCGGTCATTTATCGGCTACCTTTTCTTCCCTGACGATTCTGATCGGGCCTTTTGTTGCCGCCCTTTTAGGGTGGATTGTCTTTAGCGAAGCCATGTCTTGGCAACAAGCAATCGGGGGCATAACTATTATTGCGGGGATTGTGTTATCCCGCCGGAAACGGTTGACATTTAAACGAAAAGAGACCAAGAATACTTCATAGAAAAATCTAGGGAAGCATTGAAAAATGAGGCGTTATAGAGCAACTAAAATTGTAGCGACGTTAGGGCCTGCAAGTTCGAATCAAGACGTGATTGAAAAACTTTTCTTGAGCGGTGTTGATGTTTTTCGTTTAAATTTTTCTCATGGAACTTACCGAGATCACCAAAAAAATTACCAAATTATTCGCGCCCTCGAGGAAAAATATCGTCGTCCCATTGCGATTATGCAAGATTTACAAGGCCCAAAACTTCGTATTGGGCGCTTTGAAAATACCTCGGTAACTTTACGAGAAGGACAACGTTTTACCCTCGATCTGAAACAAGATCTTCCCGGAAATAATGAACGGGTTAGTCTTCCCCATCCCGAGATTTTTGAAGCTATTCGCGAAGGAACCGTTCTTCTTATTAATGACGGAAAAGTCCGTTTGCGTGTTAGCGAAATTTATAAAGATTCTTGTGAAACTTTTGTCCTTGTCGGGGGAGAGATCTCTAATAATAAGGGGCTTAACGTGCCAAGCGTTGCTTTGCCTATCAGTTCTTTGACGCCAAAGGATCGAAAGGATTTAGAGTTTGGGCTGGAATTAGGTGTTGATTTTGTTGCTCTTTCCTTTGTTCAAAAACCGGACGACATTATCGAAGCCCGCGATATTATAGGGGTTAGAGCGGGGATCGTTGCCAAAATTGAAAAACCCCTTGCTGTTCAACATATCAGGGAAATTGTACGCTTATCCGATGCGATCATGATTGCTCGGGGTGATCTTGGGGTTGAAATGATGCCTGAAGACGTCCCCAGCGTCCAAAAGAAGATTGTACGAGAGTGCCGGTCTATGGGGCGTCCTGTCATTGTGGCAACGCAAATGTTGGAAACAATGGTTGAGCATCCGACACCAACACGGGCTGAGGCTTCCGATGTGGCGTGCGCTGTTTATGAGGGCGTTGATGCCGTTATGCTTTCTGCTGAAACGGCAGCAGGGAAAAACCCCATAGAAGCCGTGAGCATTATGAACCGTATTATTGAGCGCGTTGAAGGGGATTCCTATTATCGTATGATCTTGGATACGCACCACCCTATCCCCGAAGCAACGGCCTCTGACGCTATTACGGCGGCAGCTCGCAAGATTTCGGATACCTTAAGCCTTAAGGCTATTGTTACCTTAACAACATCGGGTTCCACAACTTTGAGGGCGGCAAGAGAACGCCCTAATTCGCCTATTGTTGCGATTACGCCCGACCGCTTAACGGCTCATATACTGGTTTTGACGTGGGGAACACATGCTATTCAACTTCCTGAAGAATTGGCTGATAAGCCCTTGCCGGGTGTTATGCATACGGTTTATCAAGCTATTTTAGCCGAGAATTTTGCCGGCGTTGGCGATGAAATTCTTGTAACCGTCGGGGCGCAATTTAAAGGAACGGATAAACATCAGGTTTTCAAAGCAGGCTCTACCCGCGGACTCTTTATTTTAAAAGTGCGTGATCCCCGAGAAGATCATTTACCCCCCTTCGGTGTTTCTTAATAAGCCTCCGGTGCGTAAGATGAAAGATGTTGAGGCGAACAAAACAACGACGCGTTTAAAGAGGTATGCCACGGTAACAAGTGCGGTTGGCGGTAGCGTTGCTCGCGCTGCAACGGATAAACTCTTAGGGCGAGACGCAGACCATAGCCTTCAAGCCAAAGCCATGACAAAGGCTTTGGGTCGTTTGAAAGGGCCGGTAATGAAAATTGCCCAAATGCTTTCGACAATTCCCGATGCCGTGCCGATTGAATACGCCCTTGAATTTCAGAGCCTTCAAGCCGATGCCCCTGCCATGGGATGGCCTTTTGTGCGGAGGCGTATGGCCGTTGAGCTTGGACCGGACTGGCAATCTAACTTTCGTTCTTTTGATCACGAGGCCACGAGTGCGGCTTCTTTGGGTCAAGTGCATAAAGCGACCTCACTAGAAAATGAGCTTCTTGCGTGCAAGTTGCAGTATCCCGATATGATATCGACCGTTCAAGCGGATCTGAACCAACTGAAACTTGCTTTAAAAATTTATGAGGCGACTCTCGGCGGGATAAAAACGGCGTCCGTTTTTGAAGAAATTTCCGGACGTCTTTCCGAAGAATTGGATTATAAAAAAGAGGCCGAAAACTTAGATACTTTTCGAGATATTTTTAAAAGCCGTTCGGATATCCGAGTGCCGACGGTTTATTCCGCCCTTTCCACCAATCGTTTGTTGACCATGTCGTGGTTAGAGGGGACGCCTTTACGGGGCATCCTCGAGACTTCTCAAGAGTACCGCAATAGGATGGCAAAACTTGCTTTTAAAGCTTGGTATTACCCGTTTTTTCATCACCAAATCATTCATGGCGATCCCCATTTGGGGAATTATAGTTTCCGACAAGAAAGCCTTCATGGAGATGAAGGGATCAATCTTTTTGATTTTGGCTGTGTGCGCCGATTCGAGAAGCCTTTTTTGCAAGGGGTAAAGGATCTTTATCATGCGCTGGATCAAGGAGATAAAGCCCTTGAAGTTCATGCCTATGAAACCCTCGGCTTTAAAGAATTGAGTAACGAAATGTTAGACGTCTTAAGGCTTTGGGCTACTTTGCTTTATGAGCCTGTGTTGGATGATCGTGTGCGCCCCATGCAAAAAGACCATAGCGGGATTTACGGCCGTGAAACGGCGGACAAGGTTCATCAAGAACTTAAGAAATTGGGAGGTGTTTCACCGCCTCGTGAATTTGTTTTTATGGATCGAGCAGCCGTTGGTGTCGGCTCTCTTTGCCTTCACCTTAAAGCCGAAGCCAACTGGTACCGGCTTTATAATGAATTAATGTAAGTATACAAAGCTCTGCAAAAGACCCTTTTGGCGATCAAAAAGCAAAAACTCAGCTTTCGCGGGACGCACATACGAAAGGTATGCTTACGTTTCCACGACCTCGCTTCACTTTTTTCTAATCCAAAACTGCTGAGCGTAGTCCTTTTGAAGAGCTTCCTATAGCTTAAACCCGATCGGCTTTTTCTAAGAGCTCATCCAGTTTTTTGAAGAGGTCTTCGGGCGTGATGCCCTCATTAATGAGAAGGGATTTTTTAACGCCTTTTTCAGTGTAAAAGATATGAAAAGTGGGCGTAGCTTGGATATCAACGACTTTTTCCGCATTAAAACGTTTTGCCATAATAAGACCCTTTGTTTCATCGCAAGCGAGAGCCTTTTTGCAGTCTTCGGCAGAAATACCAAGGATTTCTCCCAGTTTTTCGACGGGATGACCAAGCCAGTCGTTTTGCCTTTCATAGGCCTTCTCAAGGAGTTCGGGCCATTTTTCTTGGGGCTGTTGCGCTACAATGCTCATATACTCAACGGCCGAGTAGTCTAAAGGAAAATGTTTATAAACCGTCCGTACTTTCCCCGGAGTGATGTAGCGTTCCTTGAGGTCTTTTATGGATTTATGACGAAAACGTGCACAATGGGTGCAGTTAATAGAGGAATACTCAACCAGTATAATAGGCGCTTTGTCCGATCCTATAACGATATCATTAAGTTCCGGATAAACAATGTTGTCTTCTTCAGCTGCCTGTGCCGCGTTTTCTTTGTTCTCTGATCCTTCGGAGGGGAGTGTGCTTTCCATTGCAAAAGCCGGACAAGAGGTGATATTTAAAAGAAAAATAAAGAGAAAGGCATATTTAAATTTGGTCATCATTTTATTCTTTTGTCATGTTATTAAAAAGATCTCTGATTATAGAAAGCCTTTAGCTAAATAATCAAGAACTACTTTTCCGAGAGGATGCGTTTTAGGACATTATCCTTTAAAATAAAATGGTGATATAGGGCGCCCAGTACATGAAGAATAACGGAAGCGGCAATTCCCCAAGCAAAGATTCCATGAATTTCGTGCATAATGCCGCCTATTTGATGTTTTTCAAAGGGGGGGATAGTGAAAAGGTTGAAAATAGAGATCGGATGACCTCCGAAACTTGACATGAGAAAACCTGAAAAAGGCATTAAAAGCATACAAAAGTATAAGAAAAGAATGTTTAAATTCGCAGCTTTAACTTGCAGTCGGGATGTTGTTTTAGGGAGCTTTGGTTGCGGGTTAAGAAAGCGCCATAAAAGGCGCAACGGAATCAAAGTTAAAATAATCATGCCGAAAGCTTTGTGCTGAGCATAAATAAACCATTTTTGATCATTGGGCTCGAGGGATGTCATAACAAAGCCCGCAATGATGATGCCGATAATCATCAGACCCATGAGCCAATGAAAAGACCTTGTGATGATGCCGTAAGACTCGGATGTATTTTTAATCATTATTCCTGTTCCTGTTTTCGTTTAATATTTTAAAATAGCATAACTCAAATATAAACGGGAATAAAGGGATTATTCAGGGTTGTGAAAATAGTCTCCGATGCGACATAAAACCTCTCCTGTCTCCGGATTAATCACCTCGGTTTCAAAGTTTATTCGCCCCATAATATAGGGAAATCCGGCAGGGTCGCCCCTGTCTGAAACAGCCGTAATGATCCCCGTCTCATCATTGACACGAAGTCCGATAATGTTGTCGGGTTTTGGAATAATGATCACACGGGGCACAGGAGGGTTGTCATTCAAGACGGCATCTTCCTTAAAGCTTCCGGAAAAAGCCATCGTGGATAAAGCAAGTAACAACAAGCCCGTAGATTTTATTGTGGTTTTTATCATAATTTCCTCCCTGTTCTGTTTTTAGTGTAACTAAAATTTTCCCCGTTGATAATCCCTTTAAAAAAACACCTGTGAGTGATTCGAAAAACGGGGTAGTGTTGTGAAAAAAAAGAGGTGCTTTAAAATGAAAAAAAATTATAAAATGAGAAAAATTTTTGCAATGCTCTTGGCGTCGTGCTGTTTATCACAGGTATCTGCCTCCTCTGAGGGAGATATTTTCTCTTGGGAGCCGACAGAAGAAGACAAAAGGATGGCGCAGGAGCCTGATTTTTGTGTGCGTTTGGCAAAGCATCATACCCCGGAGGTTGTTGAACAGGCACGGCCTTTTATCGAAAGGTTTTTGAACCCGGCAACGCTAAACGGGTATGCGCACCCCTTAGTAATGGAAAATTTTGATGTAGCAAGCATCATCTCAGACACCATGGCTCTTGCCCTTGATCGGGAAAATGAAACTGTTGTTGAGGTGTTGTCACCTGTTTTTGAATCGGATGTGTCTCCTCGGACAAAGGCTGAGACGGCTCGACTTGTCACAACGCTTCCCTTAGGGGATCAAGAAGGATTTGTAACCTTATGGAAGGCGTTTTATGAGAAAAATGCGCATCACGATATCCATGAAAAAATTGTACGGTGTGTAGCAGAAGCCGAGGGCACGGAAGAACTCAAATCAGACGCCGGAAGGGCTGCTTTTATGAGAGGTCAACCAAGGACACCTTATGTTTTTGAAGGTCACACATTAAATTCTATAATGGGCGGCGGATTGTTAGAGGGTGTTCCCGTTATGTCTTTAATACAGGCTTCTTGTCCTTTGGAAACTTTTTTAATCGATCTTTCCGAGGTTCTCTTTTTGTTTTCGGAAGAGCAACGCCTTAACAAAACAGAATGGATCCTTGCGCAGTATCCCGGGCTAACTCAAGCCGTAGCTCTTTTTGACTATGTGATGGAAGAGGGGGACATAGATAAAGAGCTACACCGTCTTATCACTTTTTTGTCTCCCTACGGGAGGGGTGAATTTGAAATCGAAGGCGAGATGCCTTCTATTATGTGGTGGATTGCCGGTGTGAGCCCTATTATCACTTTAGAAGATATGAAGGATTTTGAGAAAAAAGTGCGTAAGATCTTAGAATCTAACGACGGTATTGTTGATCGCTTTGAATTTAATGAAATTTTACGGCAGCCGCACTTGAAATGGGTTGCAGAACAGAAAAAAAGCACCTAGGAGAGTCGGGGAAAAAAGAGTAGACTGTAGGTAAAATAAGAAAAAAAAGAGGATCATATGGAATCCCTTGAGGGGTCGGCCTCTCTGTTAAGAGAGTACTTTCCCGTTTTAATGTTTTTGGTCGTTGCCGTTGCTTTGTCCTGTGTGATGATTCTCATAGGATTTTTGCGGGGTCCCCACAAACCTGACGCTGAAAAGGTGTCTGCCTACGAGTGCGGTTTCGAGCCTTTCAGCGATGCACGCATGAAGTTTGACGTACGTTTCTATCTGGTCGCCATCTTGTTTATTATCTTTGATCTTGAAATTGCCTTTCTATTTCCCTGGTCCGTTACCTTGGGGCAGCAGGGTCTGTTGGGCTTTTGGTCTATGATGATTTTCCTTGGTGTCTTGACCGTCGGCTTTATATATGAGTGGAAAAAAGGAGCTTTAGAGTGGGAATAATTAAACCCGAGGATTCATCGGTTTCTAAGGATCAGTGTTTTGTCCCGTCTTCCTCAAGGGGGCATGAAAATGTTATGCCCGTTAAGGCACAGGCTCCGTTTAATATTATGTCCGATCGTTTAAAAAATGTCTCGGCCGATGAAGTTACGCGACGTTTACAAGAAGAAACCTCCGATAAGGGCTATATTTTGGCAAAGCTGGATGAAGTTGCAGCTTGGGCTCGGGCCGGTTCTTTGTGGCCCATGACTTTCGGATTGGCTTGCTGTGCCGTTGAAATGATGCAAACGGCAGCCAGTCGCTATGATCTTGACCGTATCGGAACAGTGTTTCGCCCCAGCCCCCGCCAATCGGATTTGATGATTGTAGCCGGGACTTTAACCAATAAAATGGCACCTGCCTTTCGCAAAGTCTATGACCAGATGGCGGAACCGCGTTATGTTTTGTCCATGGGTTCCTGTGCCAACGGAGGCGGCTACTATCATTATTCCTATGCGGTGACGCGGGGATGTGATCGCATTGTGCCCGTTGACGTTTATGTGCCGGGGTGTCCGCCGACGGCCGAGGCTCTTTTGTACGGTATTATGTTGCTGCAAAAGAAAATTCGAAGCCAAGGCACAAGGATGATAACGCGATAACGATGATGAAACGGTAAAAAGAGATATGGCAGACTCCTTAGAGCAAGTTTATACGAAGTTAAAAAAGCAATTTACCTCCGGTATCCTTGATGTGAATCGTGAAGGGTTTGAGATGTCCGTTGTGGTGGAGCGTTCAAAAATTGTGGACGTTTTAGCGTATTTACGAGACCAAAAAGATCTTGCGTTTAAGCAGCTCACCGATATCTGCGGTGTGGATTATTTGGAACGTGAAGAGCGCTTTGAGGTTGTTTACCATCTTTTATCCTATAAATATAATTTACGGTTACGGTTGAAGCTTACCGTTGATGAAGAGGGTTTTGTGCCCTCTGTTTCAAAGGTTTATAGTGCGGCTAATTGGTATGAACGGGAAGTTTGGGATCTTTACGGTGTAAAGTTTGAAGGTCATGCCGACCTGCGCCGTATTCTAACGGATTATGATTTTGACGGTCATCCGTTGCGTAAGGACTTTCCTTTAACAGGGTATGTTGAGCCTCGTTATGATGACGAGCAAAAGCGGGTTGTTTATAATCCTGTAAAGCTTCCCCAAGAATTTAGGAATTTTGATTTCTTAAGCCCTTGGGAGGGAATGACGCATGATTTGATGATTCCTCTGCCCGGGGATGAAAAAGCAGATAATTCGAAGAAAACGGTGTAAAATAATGGGTTATGATAAAAAATGAGTGACTTATCTTCCGGCGACTCAACCTATCAGCTGAACTTTGGTCCTCAACATCCGGCGGCTCACGGTGTGTTACGCCTTGTGCTGGAGCTTGACGGAGAAGTCGTGACCAGAGCAGACCCCCATATAGGTTTTTTGCATCGCGGTACTGAGAAATTAATCGAATATAAGACTTATATGCAAGCGGTTCCCTATTTTGATCGCTTGGATTATGTGGCTCCGATGTGCCAAGAGCACGCGTTTGCCTTGGCGGTCGAAAAACTTTTAGGGATTGAAATCCCCCTAAGGGCACAATATATCAGAGTCCTTTTTTCCGAAATTTCACGACTCCTTAACCATATTTTGAATTTAACAACTTATGCCCTTGATGTGGGGGCAATGACGCCTTTGTTATGGGGCTTTGAAGAGCGTGAAAAACTTATGGCTTTTTATGAGCGTGTGTCGGGGGCTCGGATGCATGCTAACTATTTCCGCCCGGGCGGTGTGGCCCAAGATCTTCCCCTTGGTCTCTTAGAGGATATTCATGCGTTTATGCAATATCATACAAAATTCATTGACGATATGGAGCGCCTCCTAACCAATAATCGTATCTTTAAACAGAGGACTGTCGACATCGGGATTGTTTCAAAAGAGCAAGCCTATGATTGGGGCTTTACGGGGCCTATGTTGAGGGCTTCGGGCGTGCCGTGGGATTTGCGTCGCGCTCAACCCTATGATGCGTATGACAAAGTTGACTTTGGTGTGCCGACGGGATGCCACGGCGACTGTTACGACCGCTATCTTGTGCGTGTTGAGGAAATGCGTCAAAGCCTTAAAATCATGGAACAATGTTTGAGGGATATGCCGGAGGGTGACTTTAGGACGAAAGATCCGAAGATTACCCCGCCGTCCCGCCATGATATGAAGACTTCCATGGAAGCCATGATTCATCATTTTAAGTTATATACGGAAGGTTACCATGTGCCGGCGGGGGAGACCTATACGGCCGTTGAAGCTCCTAAGGGAGAGTTCGGTGTGTACCTGATTTCCGACGGTACAAATAAGCCGTATCGTTGTAAAATTCGTGCCCCCGGATTTGCCTTTATGCAAGGTATGGAATTCATGTCAAAGGGGCATATGCTGGCTGATGTCCCCGCGATTATCGGTTCTATGGATATTGTCTTTGGAGAAGTCGATCGATGAAACGTAATACACTGACCTCTCAAGCAGCTCCCTTTGTTTTTTCCCCTGAAAACCAAGAGAAGTTAACGGAAATTATTAAAAAATACCCTAAAGGTCGTCAAGCCAGTGCGGTAATGCCGGCTTTGGATCTGGCTCAACGCCAAAATGCCGGGTGGATTCCCCGTGAGGCTATTGAAACGATAGCAGAACTTCTTGATATGCCTGCTATTAAGGTTTGGGAAGTAGCAAGTTTTTATACTATGTATAATCTTGAACCCGTTGGAAAGCATGTGGTGCAGGTCTGTCGGACGACCAGTTGTTGGCTTAGGGGAGCTGATGCTGTATTTGAGGCTTGTAAAAAGCATACGGGCGCCGATGTCGGAAAAATTTCTGAAGACGGTTTGTTTTCCATTGTAGAAGTAGAATGCCTCGGCGCGTGCGTTAATGCGCCTATGGTTCAAATTAATGATGATTATTATGAAGATCTTGACCCGGAAAAGGTGGAAAATATCATTGAGAAACTACGTGACGGGAAAGAGATAAAAACAGGTTCGCAAGTAGATCGCTTGAACTCTGCTCCCGTTGGCGGCGCTAAGACGTTGAGATAAAAAAGGGCACTCTAAAACTATGCTAGACGATAAAGACCGCATTTTCCAAAACCTTTACGGGCAAGCATCGCCTGATCTCTCTGCTGCAAAAGCAAGAGGCGATTGGAAAGATACGGCCGCTTTTGTAAAAAAAGGCCGTGAATGGCTTGTTCATGAAGTGCTCATTTCGGGTCTTCGAGGGCGGGGTGGCGCCGGTTTTTCTACGGGTCGTAAATGGTCTTTTATGCCAAAGGATAGCCCCTTACCGTCCTATATTGTGATTAATGCGGATGAAAGTGAGCCCGGAACTTGTAAAGATCGCGATATTATTCGTCATGAGCCTCACAAGCTTATTGAAGGCGCTCTTTATGCGGGTGTCGCTATTGGCGCTCATGTCGGATATATTTATATTCGAGGAGAGTTTTTCAGAGAAGCCGAAGTCTTACAAAAGGCCATTGATGAGGCTTACGCCGACGGTCTCCTTGGAAAAAATGCAGCCGGGAGCGGGTATGATTTTGACCTCTATCTTCATCGAGGGGCAGGGGCTTATATTTGTGGTGAAGAATCTGCCTTACTTCAAAGTCTTGAAGGCAAAAAAGGTATGCCGCGTTTAAAACCGCCTTTTCCGGCGAACTGCGGTTTATACGGTTGTCCCACAACGGTCAATAACGTTGAAAGTATTGCCGTTGTCCCGACGATCTTGAGACGCGGAGGAGCTTGGTTTGCCGCTCTTGGCCATCCGGACAGTACGGGGACTAAGGTTTTTTGCATTTCAGGTCATGTCAATACGCCTTGCACCGTTGAAGAAGAAATGGGAATCCCCTTACGGGCGCTTATTGAAACCCACGCCGGCGGTGTAAGGGGCGGCTGGGATAACTTGATGGCAGTGATTCCCGGAGGATCCTCGACCCCTATGATTCCCAAAGATGTTGCTGCAAATGTTACCATGGATTTTGATAGCTTGCGAAATGTCGGGACGGGTCTTGGAACAGCTTCGCTTATCGTGATGGATAAATCAACGGATATTATCGAGGCTATTGCTCGTTTGTCTCATTTTTATATGCATGAGAGTTGCGGTCAGTGCACGCCGTGCCGTGAAGGAACGGGATGGCTTTGGCGCTTGCTTAAGAAAATAGGAGAGGGAGAGGCAGAAATTTCTGACATTGATAAGTTAGAAGACCTGACTTACCGGATTGAAGGCCATACTATTTGCGCTTTGGGAGACGCGGCAGCATGGCCTGTACAAGGATTATTACGCCATTTTAGGCCGGAGCTTGAGCGTCGTATTCGCTTAGTTGCGGGCTAAGAAATTAAAAAAGAAGATAAAAGAATGCCAAAAATTACAATTGACGGACGCACAATAGAAGTTGAAAGCGGTACAACGGTTCTTCAAGCTGCAAGAAGTTTAGAGACGGAAATTCCTGTTTTTTGCTATCACGAGCGCTTGGATGTGGCGGGAAATTGCCGTATGTGTTTGGTCGAGCAAGAAAATGCCCCAAAGCCCATTGCCAGTTGTGCTATGCCTGTGATGGACGGTATGGTCATTCATACCAATACGGAAAAAGTTCGCAAGGCACGGGAAGGCGTTTTGGAATTTCTGCTTATGAACCATCCTTTGGATTGCCCTATTTGTGATCAAGGGGGTGAGTGTGATTTGCAGGATATTACGATGTCCTACGGTCGCGGGGAAAGCCGTTATGATTATGCTAAGCGCGCTGTTCCTGAAAAGTATATGGGGCCTTTAATTAAAACCTTTATGACACGCTGTATTCACTGTACCCGTTGTGTACGTTTTGCCGATCGCGTCGGCGGAAAAGCCGAATTGGGAGGCATTGCTCGAGGAGAAAACGCCGAGATTACAACCTATTTAGATGCTTCCGTTAAAACAGAATTGTCCGGAAACCTTGTGGATATCTGTCCCGTCGGAGCCCTGACATCCCGACCTTATTCTTATCAAGGCCGCCCGTGGGAATTGCGAAAAACCAATTCTATTGATGTGCATGATGCCGTAGGGAGTAACATTTCCGTACAGACTTTCGGTATGAAAGTGCGGCGTATTCTACCTCGTCTCCATGAAGGTATTAATGAAGAATGGATTTCCGATAAGACGCGTCATGCTTGTGATGCGCTTGCCTTACAACGCCTTGACCGGCCTTATATTCGCGAAAAAGGTAAACTCAGGCCGGCAACTTTTGAGGAAGCTTTTGCCAAAATTTCAGAAAAACTTAAAGGGTCGGACGGTTCAAAAATCGCGGCACTTGCGGGTGATTTGGCCGATTGCGAAGCTATGATTGCCCTTAAGGATTTGATGCTTGGGCTGGGATCGCCCCATTTTGACTGTGTGCTTGAGGGGGCTGCGCTTTCAACAAAAACTCGGGGGCAATATCTTTTTAACACGCCCATAGCCGACCTTGAAAAAACGGATTTTGCCTTGATTATCGGCGCGAATATCCGAGCAGATGCCTCCATGGTTCACACGCGTCTTCGTAAACGTTATTTAGAAGGCGGATTTAAAGCCGCTTATCTTGGCGGTGTTCTTGATTCTGATCGAGATTTTACTTTTGCTTATGATGATTTAGGGAATGACGTAACGGTTCTTGAAGCTATTCTAGCGGGCAAGCACTCTATTTCTAAAGCCTTAAAGAAAGCTAAGAGTCCGGTGATAATCGTCGGGTATGATGCCTTAAAACGAGCCGACGGTCCGGCTATTTTGACCAAGGCTTCCGAAATTGCCGAGTCCTACGGAATGATACGTGAGGAGTGGAACGGTTTTAATATTTTGCACAAGGCCGCGTCTCGGGTAGGGGGGCTTGATGTCGGATTTATCCCTCAAGCGGGCGGAATGACAAAAGATAAAATCGAGTCCGCTTGTGAAAACGGTGATATTACCTTTCTCTATCTTCTTGGGGTTGATAATGAAATTTGTCCGACAAAAACGAAGAGCGCTTTTAAAGTGTATCAAGGTCACCACGGAGACCTCGGCGCTCACAATGCCGATGTGATTTTACCGGGGGCTGCTTATACGGAAAAGGATGCAACTTATGTCAACCTTGAAGGACGCGTGCAGCAAACTTATTTGGCGCTGAATCCTCCGGGGGAGGCCAAAGAGGATTGGAGAATTTTACGCGCTTTGTCGGCTGTCGTGTTGGATAACCCTTTGCCCTATGATACCCTTGCTCAAGTGAGAGAGCGCCTTCAAGAAGTTAATCCGATCTTTAAAACATTAGACGAGATCGTTCCGGCACAATGGAAACCCATTACCTCAAAAGCAGCGTTAAAAACTACAAAATTTGCGCCGTCGCCCTTTGATTTTTATCGAACCAACGTGATTGCCGGAACGTCGCCCACTATGGCGAAATGCGTGCAAGAGCTTTGCCGTCCCTCTACCCTAACACAGGAGAAAATCGGTGCTTGATATGATTCCGCCCCTTTGGTGGGAAAATTTGCAATACGGAGCTGTTACTCTCGGGTACATTCTCCTTATCGTTTTACCTTTAATTTTGTCCGTTGCATACCTTACTTATGCCGAGCGTAAGGTGATCGGCTATATGCAATTGCGGCGAGGTCCTAACAGTGTCGGCCCTTTCGGTTTGCTCCAACCTATCGCCGATGCGGTGAAATTGATGCATAAGGAAATTATTATTCCCGCCCGCTCTAATCCCGTATTATTCTTGATGGCACCGGTGATTACTTTTACCCTTTCTTTAATATCTTGGTCAGTCATTCCTTTTGGGGAAGGGGTTGTGCTTTCGGACTTAAACGTCGGTATCTTGTTTCTCTTTGCGGTTTCTTCTCTTGGTGTCTACGGTATTATTATCGCGGGGTGGTCCAGCAATTCAAAGTACCCTTTTCTTGGTGCTATGCGTTCGGCGGCACAAATGGTTTCTTACGAAATCTCCATGGGTTTTATTATTGTAAGTGTTTTAATGTGCGTCGGGTCTTTAAACTTGACGGATATTGTCATGGCTCAAAAAGGCATGTGGTATGCCGTTCCTCTTTTTCCGATGATGATTATTTTCTTTATTTCAACGCTGGCGGAAACCAATCGTGCGCCCTTTGACTTGCCGGAAGCCGAGGCAGAATTGGTCTCGGGTTATAATGTTGAATATTCCTCTATGCCTTTTGCGCTCTTTTTCTTGGGGGAATATGCCAATATGATCCTCATGAGTGCTATGACAACGATCCTTTTTCTTGGAGGCTGGTTGCCGCCTTTTGATTTTGCTCCCTTTACATGGCTCCCCGGTTTTGTATGGTTTGCCTTAAAAATAGCCATGGTTCTTTTTTGTTTTCTGTGGGTGCGGGCAACCCTACCTCGTTATCGCTATGACCAATTGATGCGATTGGGCTGGAAAGTATTTTTACCTTTCTCACTTGTGTGGTTGGTTTTAACTGCCGGTTTCTTGTTTTACACAGATAATTTACCCGGCTAAAAGGATTTTATTATGATTCGGTTTATTCAACGTGTTAAAGCTTTTGGGCTCTTAGACATTCTATCGGGCCTCGGGTTGACGCTTAAGTACTTTTTCAAAGCCAAGGTAACGTTGAATTATCCTCACGAAAAGGGGCCCTTAAGCCCTCGATTTAGGGCGGAGCATGCTTTGCGGCGTTACCCGAATGGAGAAGAACGTTGTATCTCGTGCAAACTTTGTGAAGCTATTTGTCCTGCACAAGCGATTACCATTGACGCCGCACCCCGAGAAGAAGACGGCAGCAGGCGCACCGTTCGCTATGATATTGATATGACAAAGTGTATTTTTTGCGGACTGTGCCAAGAATCATGCCCCGTTGATTCCATTGTTGAAGGACCAAACTACGAATATTCGACCTTCACCCGAGAAGAGCTTTTTTATAATAAAGACAAGTTATTGGATAATGGCGATCGTTGGGAAGAGTTGTTGGCCGAGAATATCAAGCGCGAAGAACGTTATCATTAATTTTTCACTTTCTTTTTTGATATAGTCTCTTTTAGTTTTTATAGGCTATACTTAAAATAAAAAGACTTTCAATGAAGCGATTTTTTCTTTTCCTTAGTGTATTTCTTGTTTTTTCTTCTGTTGTGGCGGGTGCAAGTCAACCTAAGAAAGACCTTGTGACGGGATGGTATTCTTGGGATCCTTATCAATTTGAAGATACAAGTAGCGGCGTGCCGTTTCTGACAGGGTTGGATATTGCGCTTGTAACGGCAATTCTTAAAGAAATGGGATATAAGCCGATTTATAAACCCGTGTCTTGGAAACAACATCAAGAAGATTTAAAAACAGGGGATCGGGATTTTGCTGCCGGTGCCACAAAGACAAAAACCCGTGAGGCGTTTGTTTATTTTTCGAAACCTTATCGTTTTGAGGAAAATGCTCTTTTTATTTTGAAAGGAAAGCAAGGGGATTTTGATGTCTCGTCCGTTGATCGCTTTTTAAAAGGCTTAATAGAAAAGCAGAAAAAGATAGCCGTTATTGACGGTTTCATTTATGCAGATCCGAAGGTTAACGAATGGATTGCAGATCCTCGGAATCAAAAGCTGATCTTGCGTGTTTTTACGGATCAAGAAAGTTTTGAGGCGTTGATTTCCGGAAAAGTTCAAGGGGCTTTATCGGATCGCTTGGTTGGGTCGACGCTTATTTGGCGCAAAGATTGGGGAGGGCAGATTGAGAGCCTTGATCTTAATATTAAAACCCCTATTCATTTGATGTTTAGCAAAAAAACAACCACACCGGAGTTTATGGCTAAGGTGAATCAAGCCATTGATACCCTTCAAGAAACTCAGAAATATCAAGAAATTATTCGCACCTATCTTTATCCCGTTTTGTTGCTTCAAACAGTTTCTTCCTTGTGGTTTCAAATCGTTGAAATTATTGGAATTTTTGCTTTTGCTATTTCAGGCCTTTTGATTGCGTATCGTCAAAATTCAACTCTTTTCGGGGCTTTTTTGTTTGCGTTGATGCCTTCTCTTGGCGGAGGTATCGTAAGGGATATGATTTTTCAACGCCACCCAATCGGCATGTTAACGTCTCCTTTGTATCTTGCGCTTGTGATTACCACTGTTTTAGGAGGTATGGTCGTTGTTCGTTTGATGCAGCATTATAAGGCTGCGGGAAAAAGGTCTCTTTTCTCGGCGTCAACGGGAGAAACGTTTTTAATGGTGACCGATGCTTTGGGGCTTGCAAGTTTTACGGTAACGGGGGTCATTGTTTCTGTGGTTGCAAGGGTTGAGCCCTTATGGCTTTGGGGCGGTTTTTTTGCCATCGTGACCGCAGCAGGGGGCGGTATTATGCGTGATATCTTAAGCGGGGGGAAATATATTGTTGCGTTGCATGGCGGGCTTTATGCGGAAATATCTATGTTCTGGGGTGTTTTATTATCTTGCTTTTTGATTTATCAATCAAATAGCGTAGAGGTGGATCCTATTAAATATGCTGTTGTCATTACAATTATAGGTGCTTTTGTGACGCGTCTGCTGTGCTATTTCTTGAAAGTTCCGACGCCTCGTTTGAAAAAGGCCTAAACTTATTCTTTGATACCGCACACGCACCAAAAGGGTGCTTCAGGGCTATGGACAAGGTCTTTTAGACCTGCAGCGGTCATCATGCTTTTGATTTGAGCTAAGGTAAAGCGCTGTTCGAGCTTTGTTCCAAAGCGATCAAGGGCATCGGTTCTCATGGTGTAAAAGCTATGATGGCGGTATTGAGATAAGGGAAGATTGTCGACCGTTAGGCCGAGCTTAGCCATTATCCCTGACAAACGCGCCAACGGCCAGTAGATAAGAGCTGCAATGATATTTGTTACTTGCCGCCTGAGAAAAAAAGGTAACCTGTAAATCCCGCGACGTAAAATATCACTTAGTCGCCAAACAGCTTTAAACCACCAAGGTTTTGAGTCAAAGGCATAGTAAATATACACAAGGAAAGGGGCGCCTTTTTTAAGTTTTTTAACACAAGAATTGAGGGCGTTTTGTGTATCGGGAATATGGTGTAACACCCCGAGACTATATCCGAAGTCTTGGGAATTATCCTCAAAGGGTAAATGATCGGCAGAGGCGCAATGAAATTGTGTTTGGGGAAAAGCTTTTAAGGCTCTTTTTGTTACCTCGAGTGCAGGGGCGCTCGCATCGACACAGTGTAATATACCGACATGTTCGGCTACTTTGCGAGCCCATCGCCCGCTACCGCATCCCATGTCAAACCCTGTTGAAGTTGCGGGAAGTTTCTCCCAAGGAAACACTTTAAAATAGCGATCAAATTGTTCTTGGTGTTCTTGGGGGGGGAGAGAGGATTGGTCAAAATGCGACCATTCTTCGCCAAAGCCTCTGACGGTTTCCCGGTCAATATTATCTGTCACTTTATCAGCCATAAAAAAACACTCGTTATTTTTGTCTTTTTAACGTATTTTTGGGGGAAAGTACAGTTATAAGGAACAAGAAAAAAATGCAGATCAAATCCTTTCAAGAACTCTCCGCTCAACAGCTTTATCGTATTATGCAATTGCGAGAGACGGTCTTTATCTTTGAGCAACACTGTGATGAGCAGGAGTTAGACGGTTTAGACTTTCAAGCCCTGCATATTTTTATTGAAAACTCGGACAAGATTATTGCGTATGCTCGTTTCTTTGTGCCTGATAATCAAGGAAAGAATGAAATTGTTTTGGGGCGCTTTGTCGTGGCGAAAGAGTATCGCGGGAAAGGTTATGCCCGACAGGTGATGGAAGGTTTCCTTGAGTATGCTGCCTCCTTTTATCCAACGACGTCTCTTCTTTTATCGTCACAGTATTATGCCAAAGATTTTTACGCAAAATATTGATTTAAAGAGGTAGGAGAGCCTTATGATGAAGCCGGTATTCGTCACATTAAGATGACCCGTCTTCCTGAAAATTCATTGACAAAACAGGCTAAGGCGCTATAGCTATACTTATATTTATTTTAAGAGTGATGTAAGGAATACCATATGAAGGCTTTTGTTTTTCCGGGTCAAGGATCCCAGTATGTCGGCATGGGGCGCGAGCTCCATGATACTTTTCTAAGCGCTAAAGAAGTTTTTCAAGAAGTAGATGATGTTCTCGGTCAAAAACTCTCGGCCTTGATGTTTGCGGGGGATGAAGCCGATCTTCAATTAACGCATAATACTCAGCCTGCTTTGATGGCAGTGAGTATGGCTGTTATGCGGGTCCTTGGGAAAGAAATGGGCTTTGATTTTGGGAAAAATATAGCTTTTGTGGCCGGTCACTCTTTGGGAGAATACTCGGCTCTTTGTGCGACGGGGGTTTATAGCCTTGCGGCTACAACCCGTCTTTTGCGTATTCGCGGTAATGCCATGCAACAAGCTGTGCCTGTTGGAAAAGGAGGTATGGCTGCTCTGATCGGTGCAACCGTAGAACAAGCACAAAATCTTGCAAAAGATGTGTCCGAGGGTAATTCTTTGTGTGAAATTGCCAATGATAATGCGCCGGGTCAAGTGGTTTTAAGCGGTCATAGAGAGGCCGTCGAAAGGGCTATTCATCTTGCTCAGGAAAAAGAATACGCTATTAAGAGGGCAATTCTTTTGCCTGTAAGCGCTCCTTTCCATTCGTCCTTGATGGCACCTGCCGCTAAAGTTATGGAAGAAGCTCTTCAAGGGGAAAAAATCAACTCTATGCCCGATATCACCTTAATTTCCAACATCACGGCAACACCTCTTGAAAAACAAGAGCAAGTGATAAGGCGTCTCGTTGATCAGGTTACGGGAAGGGTTCGCTGGGTTGAGAGTATGAATTATCTTACCTCACAAGGCGTAACCGAGAGTATTGAAGTTGGAGCCGGGAAAGTTCTTTCAGGACTTATGCGCCGCATTAATAAAGAAGTCGCTACTGTTAATATTGAAACACCTGCCGATATTGATGCGTTTTGTCACAAATTAGCGGCTTAGCCCAAAATGCGTAGTATTAAAAAAAAATAAGGATAAACAGTATGTTTAATTTGGATGGAAAAGTTGCCCTTGTAACCGGCGCTGCCGGCGGCCTTGGTTCTGCTATTGCTCGTTCTCTCTATGCTGCAGGCGCAACCGTTGTTCTTTCAGGGCGGCGTGTTGAAATTTTGAATACTCTTGCAAAAGAGTTGGGTGACCGTGCCCACGTCGTGACTTCGGACCTTAAAGACAAAGAAAGCGTTCAAGGTCTTGTGGCGGCAGTTGCCGAGAAAGCGGGAGCCGTTTCAATTCTTGTTAATAATGCAGGCCTTACCAAAGATAATCTTTTTATGCGTATGAAAGATGAAGAATTGGATGAGGTTCTTGATGTAAATTTGAAAGCACCTTTTTATCTGTCACGGGCTGCTATGCGACCTATGATGAAAGCAAGGTGGGGGCGTATTATTAATATTTCTTCTATTGTCGGTGTAACGGGAAATCCGGGGCAAGCAAATTATTGTGCAAGCAAGGCCGGTATTATCGGCCTGTCAAAATCCCTTGCTCAAGAAGTGGCAAGCCGAAATATTACGGTGAATTGTGTAGCGCCCGGTTTTATTGAATCCGATATGACAGACGTTTTACCCGATGCTCAAAAAGAGGCTCTTTTGGCCGGGATTCCTCAAGGTCGTATGGGTAAACCCGAAGATATTGCAAGTGCGGTTCTTTATCTTGCGTCGGAAGAGGCAAGCTATGTGACGGGTCAAACCCTTCATGTAAACGGCGGCATGGCCATGATCTAGCCTATAGAAGTTTTTGTAAGAAAATCTTGTGGTGATAGAAAAATATTAAAAAGGGCTGTGTTATGCAGCCTTTTTTCTATGCCTGTAAGAGACTCATGGGCTAAGGAAATTTAGCCCTTCAAAATTTTATAGGCACGCATAATTCGTCAGATTTTTTATTAGGAAATCAAGATTTTCTTTTTGAGTTCGAGTGTCTAAAGCATAGGCGTTATCCGTTACAACGGCAAAAAAACCGTTAACCATTAAAGAAGTGAGATGCTTGGGCTTAACCTCTTTTTTTATCAGACCTCGGTTTTGGAATTTTTCGATGATTAGGGGCCAGTGGGCAGAGGAAGTCTTGACTTGACTGATAAGGGGCTTGCTTTGTTTCTCCAGACGCTGCCAGAGCATTAAACGAGCCATATCGGGCTGTTCTTGCACAAGTTGAAAACGCTGTTCCAAGGTCTTTTTAATGAAATCTTGCGGGGTTTTGCAGGTGTGCGGATCAAAATCGTTATCCCCTTGCAGATTCTTTAGAATATGTTCTTTTGTTGCAACCCAAAGCTCTTCTTTACTTGGAAAATAGTGATATATCAAGCTTTGGTTAGTTTGAGAGGCCTTGGAAATAGCTCCCATGGAAGTGCCTGCAAAGCCTTTTTCAAGAAAAAGCCTTTTGGCAGCGCATATGATTTTTTCATAACGTTTTTCAGCGGCAATTTGGTGTTTGTTTTTTGGTTTTGGTTCCTTTTCCATGCTTTTAAAACTTTTTCACCTTAGGGGGACTTTACCTTTATAGGTCTTTCGTTCCGGTTCTTCAAGGATCTAAAATTATTTATTGACCGATCGGTATATAATTATTATAGTCAGAAAAAAGTAAAGAAATCAAGGTTGCAAAGCAAAGAAAACCTTGTGCTCTTTGTTAAGAAAAAAACGGAATTCCTACATATAAATAACGGAGTATTAACATGAAAAAGATTGTAACGAAGGTGATTTTTATTTTAGGTTTTGCAACACAAAGTATTCAATCAGCCCCCGAACAAAGTCAGCAAGAGAAAAATATCGAAACCATACGTCGCTTTTTCGATGAAAAGTATAACGATCCAAGCGTAGATGCTAAAAAGGCTCAAGAAATTATTGAAAGATATATTCATCCGGATTATGTGCAGCATGTTGACGGAAAGACCCTGTATTATAAAGATTCTCTCCCTCATCGTGTGGCTCAATTAAAACTGATCAAAGATATTAAAATAACTTTTGATCATTTAGCGGCTGACGGAGATAAGGTTTATAGCATCCATAGAGCCAAAGCAACAAAGCTGAAAGGCGGGGATGTTGAGGTTCGCGTGTTTGCTTTATTTCGGTTGAGAGACGGTAAAATTTATTTTTGCGACGAATTGACCCATGTTATCAAAGGGGAAAAAGAAGATAAAGAAATTGGCTCGAAGCATTAAATATTTTTTTAAAATGAGTATAAAGTCAATAAGAAACGCCACCCTTTATTGAAGGGCGGCGTTTTTTTACGGGGTTTTAGGAAGGGCTATTTTGATTTGGTTGCAATGACCGTGAGATGGTGATGTCCCGTCAGAAAAGCTTTTCTTGTTGCTTTTTGACTTTCAAGGGGCTCTCCAAAAAGGCTTGTGAAGAAAGCTTTTTGAACCGTAAAACCGGCTCTCTCAAAGGCTGCTCTGCCAATATCCGGATCAAAATAATGAATCACTGTTTTTATGGTCACGGTTTTAGGATGAGAAGGAGGCGCCGGAAAGAAGGTCTGAGATGTTGTTTGACCGGGTAAATCTCCTTCAAGAGCCGGCTCTGCATCAGTAAGTTTTTTGTTTTCTTGAAAATTTAAAAACATTTCTTTTTCTGATGTTTTCTTTACATTACAATATCTGACATATCTGAAATAACCGGGATAAGGATTTCCTTTTTCTTTTTGGTCGAGAAAATAGTCAACGACTTTTTCACTATCGCAAGGGACGTGCATGGAGGCAAAAACAAGACCGTCAGGAGCCATTTTTTTAAATAAGGCCGGAAGAAAAGTATCTATTTGTGCGGGAGTTAAAAAGTGAAGGACATTACTTAGGTTGCAAAAATTAATTTGTAAGGTTTCGGGATATAATACGGTGCTTTTTGTTTGTAGAAAATCACCTTTTACCATACGGAGTCGTCCCCAAAATTCTTTTTTCTGACTCTGGTTAGAAGCTATTTTTCTAAGGGCTGTATAAACTTCTTGGCGTGCTGTCGCCGCTACATCGGGATGATGATCAATGTAGGTTACCGTCCCGCCCGCAAGAACCATATTTCGGGAATCGCCGCCATAACCGCCTCCGATATCATAACAGATAGGCTGTGTTGTTGTAGATTGTATATAGGAATAGGTTCTTATTGCAAGGAGCAACATTAAATTAAAAGAAGATGATTTGGGAAAATCATATCCGAAATCACGCTCGTGTGGCGAATTTGTCATTGGTATTTCACGTTCTTTTCCGGAAGAAAGATGTTCGTCAATCTTTAAAAGTTGTTCTTCCGTATAACCGAGCCCGTCAAAACAGACAGAGGCTTTGGATAGGCCTCCTGTGTATTCTTCAGATGTTGATATCTCTGTTGCGGAAGAGAAGACTTTTGTGGAAAATAGGGCAAAAACAGATAGTGCAAAAAAAGTAATTTTTTTCATAAATATACCTTTTAGTAAAGAAAATATCCTTATAGGTTTATATATTTGTATAAAAACAGTCAAGTTTTATTTTTTTAATGGAAAAAATCTATATTTCTGCTCCGCTTTCTAATTGCTTTTTCCACATTCTTTCATACAGGCCTTTTGCCTTGAGGAGGTTTGTATGGGAGCCGCGCTCAACAATTTGACCGTGATCCAAGACAATAATTTCATCGGCATCGATAACTGTAGAGAGACGGTGAGCAATAATGAGAGTCGTATGGTTGGCCGAAACGTCTTTTATGCTTTTTTGGATTTCTTTTTCCGTTTGGGTGTCAAGGGCTGAAGTGGCTTCATCAAACAAGAAAATAGCAGGGCGTTTTAGGAGTGTGCGTGCAATGGCGACGCGTTGCTTTTCTCCGCCGGAAAGTTTAAGTCCGCGCTCGCCGACGCGTGTCTCGTAACCTTGGGGAAGGCTTTCGACAAAGTCATGGATTTTAGCAAGGCGGGCAGCTTCAATAACAGCTTCTTTAGGAGCGTTAGGGTTACCGTAAGCAATATTGTAATAAATAGTGTCGTTAAATAAAACCGTATCTTGAGGAAACATGCCGATAGCATGCCGGAGGTCTTTTTGACTCATATCTTTGATATCGATGCCATCTAATTTAATAGAACCTTCGGTTACGTCATAAAAACGAAATAACAAGCGCGATAGGGTTGATTTTCCGGCGCCGCTAGAGCCGACAATGGCGCAAGTTTTTCCGGACAGGACTTCAAAGGAGACGTTTTTTAAGATAGGGCGATCGGGGTTGTACTCAAAACTGACATTATCAAAAGTAACACGGGCATCTTTAGAGGAAAAAGGAATAGGGTCTTTCGGATCTATGATTTCATAAGGTTCGTCCAGAAGGTTAAACATTTCTTCCATATTGGCGAGGGAAAGCTTCATTTCTCGGTAAGCGAATCCCAAAATATTGAGGGGGAGGTACAGTTGAATCAGGTAGGTGTTAACCAAAACAAAATCACCAACGGTCATTACGCCGCTCCGTACATCAAAGGCGGCCATAAGCATAAGGGTAACCAGCCCGATTGAAATAATAAAGCCTTGGGTTATATTAAGAGCCGAGAGGCTTTGTTTGCCTTTTATGGCTGCAGAAGCGTAGGTACGTAGTCCGACATCATAACGGGCTGTTTCATGATCTTCGTTACCAAAGTATTTGACCGTTTCGTAATTGAGAAGGCTATCAATAGCCTTGGTATTTGATTCATTTTCCGAGGAAAACATTTGACGGACAAAAGCAATGCGCCATTTAGTCATTTGAAGGGTCGCTATCACATAGGAAGTTAGAGTGAGTAAAATAATAAAGACATAGCGGATGTCATACATAACCCAGAGCACGGCGCTGACAAAGATCATTTCAAAAAGTCCGGGACAAATGTGAAAGACGCTAAAGCGTAGAACGGTTTCAACACCTTTAATACCTCGCTCTATAATTCGGCTTAGACCGCCCGTTTTGCGATCTAAATGAAAACGCAATGATAATTTGTGGATATGCTTAAAGGTATCGAGAGCCACTTCGCGCATGGCGTAGTGTTCGACCTTTGCCGTTAGAATATCTTTAAGTTCGTTGAACAGTTGGGCGCCCAAACGTGCGGCGCCATAGGCAAAGATAATAAGAACGGGTAAAGAAAACCATGTGAGGGCTTCTGAAGAGAGCCCAAGGAGGTCGATGGATTGTTTATACAGGAGGGGCATGTAAACGTTAGTAACTTTACTAATTGTCAAAAAGAAGAAGGCGATAAAAATGCGTCGTTTTAAGTCAACTCGATTGCTTGGCCAAAGGTAAGGAAGCAGAAGTCCCAGAATTGTAAGGTCTGATTTTTTGTCAAGTGAAGAATCTGGGTTTTTCATCATTTTTTCCTATTGACGATGTCGTTTAAGTTGCCCACTATCAGAGGTGTAATAACTACATATAGTACCCTATGAGCGACTATTGATACTATATGTTGATTTTCAAAGAAAAAAACAATTAAGTTAAATTAGAGGAATCCCCCCATGAAAATCGCCCGCCACTTCACCGAGTCCGGCTCTTCTCCATATGACATGATCTCTTTTCGAAAAGCAACAAGTGAGATTAAAAATCCGGACGGATCCGTGGTTTTTAGCTTAAAAGATTTTGAGGTTCCTGCATCTTGGACTCAAGTTGCGTGTGATGTCGTTGCCCAAAAATATTTCCGCAAGGCGGGTGTACCGAAAGCTTTAAAAGCTTTGCCCGAGGAGGGGGTTCCTGCATGGTTGTCTCGCCATGTCATGGATGAAGCTAAATCCACAGAAACCACTTGTGAGGTTTCTGCAAAACAAGTCTTCGATCGTTTGGCGGGAACATGGGCTTATTGGGGGTGGAAAGGCGGTTATTTTTCTTCGGAAGAAGATGCAAAAGCCTATTATGACGAAATGCGTTATATGTTGGCAACCCAACGTGCTGCGCCGAATTCTCCTCAATGGTTTAACACGGGCCTCCACTGGGCCTATGGCATTGACGGCCCAGGTCAAGGACATTATTATGTCGAGCATAAAACGGGCAAAGTGAGGCAATCTACATCGGCTTATGAACGTCCTCAACCCCATGCATGCTTTATCCAAAGCATCAAGGATGATCTGGTGCAGGACGGGGGCATTATGGATCTATGGGTGAGGGAAGCTCGTTTATTTAAATACGGCTCCGGAACGGGGACGAACTTTTCTAATATTCGCGGTAAAGGGGAAACCCTTTCCGGTGGCGGAGAGTCTTCCGGCATCATGAGTTTTTTGCGTATTGGTGATCGGGCGGCCGGCTCTATAAAATCCGGGGGCACAACCAGACGCGCCGCTAAGATGGTGACCTTGAATATTGATCACCCTGATATTGAAGAGTATATCAATTGGAAGGTTAAAGAAGAGCAAAAGGTTTTGTCCCTTGTTGTCGGCTCTCAAATTACAAAAAAGCACCTTGATGCCATTATGCAAGCTTGTCAACTGGGTTCTACCGATGCTCGCTTTGAGCCTCAAACCAACGAGAACCTGAAAAGGGCTTTGAAGGCTGCTCGACGCGATAACGTTCCCGCAAACTATATGAATCGTATTATCCAAATCGCAAAACAAGGCTACACCTCTGTTGTCTTTGATACCTATAATACCGATTGGGATTCGGAAGCGTATTTCACGGTTTCCGGTCAGAACTCCAATAACTCTGTTCGGGTAACAAATGCATTCCTTGAGAAAGCTGAAAAAGGGGAGTCTTGGGATCTGCTACGTCGAACCGACGGAGCCGTCCATAAAACCGTTAATGCCCGCGATCTTTGGGATCAAGTGTCTTATGCGGCGTGGGCTTGTGCAGACCCCGGTATTCAGTTTGATACGACCATTAACGAGTGGCATACGTGTCCCGAAGACGGCACCATCAACGCCTCCAATCCTTGCTCGGAATATATGTTCTTGGATGATACGGCGTGTAACCTTGCGTCCCTTAACCTTGTACAGTTTTGTGACCTTGAATCACAGGGAAAAACCTTTGATGTCGAAGCCTACAAATATGCTATTCGTCTTTGGATGTTGACCTTGGAAATTTCCGTTAAAATGTGTCAAGCGCCCTCGAAAGAAATTGCAGAGGGAACCTATAATTACCGCACGACAGGCCTTGGGTATGCTAACCTCGGCGGTTTGTTGATGGGGCTCGGGATACCTTATGATAGCGAAGAAGGCCGTGCCGTCGGGGGTGCTCTTGCCTCTATTATGACAGGATATTCTTATGCGACGTCTGCTGAAATGGCCAAAGAACAAGGCCCGTTCGTACGTTATGAGGCTAATAAAAAACATATGATGCGTGTGATGAAAAATCATCATACGGCCGCTTACGGTAAAGCCTCAGGCTATGAAAAACTGGGCAAAAAGCCGGTGCCGTTGGATCATAAATCTATTTCTATTCCTTCTCTTTCCAAGGAAGCTAAAAAAGCGTGGGATGAGGCTGTGAGCCTTGGTGAAACATACGGTTACCGTAATGCACAGACAACCGTTATTGCGCCTACAGGCACGATCGGTCTTGTGATGGATTGCGATACAACGGGTGTTGAACCTGATTTCGCTTTAGTGAAATTCAAAAAACTAGCAGGCGGGGGTTACTTTAAAATCATTAACCGCATGGTTCCTCGTTCCTTAAAGAAAATGGGATATAGTGAGAAACAAATTACAGATATCACCAACTATGCCGTCGGTACGGGAACTTTAAAAGAGGCGCCGAAGATTAACTTTGAGAGTCTTAAAGAGAAGGGATTTACCGATAAGATTTTGGAAAGTCTCGAGCCTGATCTAAAGAGTGCTTTTGACATCCGGTTTGTGTTTAACAAATGGTCTCTTGGCGAAAAATTCTGCAAAGAGACTCTTAAAATGACCGATGCTCAGCTTCTTGATGAAAACCTTGATGTCCTGACCTACCTTAACTTTTCCCCCAAGGATATTGAAGCTGCCAATAGCTATTGTTCAGGGACTATGACCCTTGAAGGGGCTCCCCATCTTAAAGAAGCTGATCTTGCCGTATTTGATTGTGCGAATCCTTGCGGTCGTACGGGGAAACGCTTTTTATCAACGGAATCCCACATTCGTATGATGGCAGCGGTTCAACCCTTTATCAGCGGTTCTATTTCCAAGACCGTTAACATGCCGAATTCTGCCACGGTGGACGAATGTAAGGAAGCCTATATGCTGTCTTGGGAATTGGGTCTAAAGTGTAATGCCCTTTATCGTGACGGCTCAAAGCTTTCTCAACCCTTAAATTCATCTGTTCTGTTTGGTGATGACGAGGACGGCGATGCCGAAAGCGATGCCATAGAGTTCTCAACTCAAGGTAAGACGGCACAGACCGTTCAAGTAGCCGAGCGTGTGGTTGAAAAGATTATTGAAAAGATTGTTCATAAGCCCGAGCGTAAAAGGCTTCCTAACCGTCGAAAAGGCTATACGCAAAAGGCAGTTGTCGGCGGGCATAATATATATCTTCGTACGGGAGAATTTCAAGACGGCCGCATTGGTGAAATCTTTATTGATATGCATAAAGAAGGCGCTGCTTTTAGAAGCTTGATGAATAATTTTGCTATGGCGATTTCTTTAGGCCTTCAATACGGTGTGCCTTTGGAAGAATATGTGGACGCTTTTTCTTTCACGAAGTTTGAGCCGGCCGGTCTTGTTCAAGGAAACCAAGCTATTCGTATGGCAACGTCTATTTTGGATTATATCTTCCGAGAACTTGCCATTTCTTATCTCGGTCGAACGGATCTTGCCCATGTTGATGCAGAAAAACTTATGTCTGATACCGTCGGCAACGGTCGCGCTGAAGGTAAGCAAACGGAAACCTCTCAAGAAGCCCAAGAAGCTATGCAAGCCTTTTCAAATCCTTTTGCCAGTAGCGGCTTTATCCGAAGCAATCTTCATATTTTGCATAATAAAACGGCAAACATGAATCAAGACTTTTCCAAGCAAGTTGTTGAAAAAAATGAAGTAATAGCTTCCGCCGCGGCCGGTGGGAGCAAAACAGCTATTTTATCGTCAACAATAACGACAACGAGCGTAGCTTCGACTTCCTCAAAAGCGCAAATTGCCGAGGCTAAAATGAAAGGCTTTGAAGGCGACTCATGTGGGGATTGCGGTAACTTTACCCTTGTTCGCAATGGAACGTGTATGAAGTGTGTGACCTGCGGATCAACGAGCGGTTGTTCTTAAGATTTTTTGAAGTGACGATAGCCTTAGAAAAACCCCCCCTTCTAATCAGAAGAGGGGTTTTTTTATAAAACCGAGGCTCCTTCTCGCCGGAGATTCATTTTTAGGGGTGAAAAAACTTTTAAATCCGGCTGTGTTTGATGATGGTTTCGAGGATCTCATCATAAATAGGGGAGGCCGTATTGTTATCGCTATTAAGTTTCTCTCGTAAAAGAGTTGCTTCTTTTAAGGTTTTTTTTGTGAGACTTTCCACTTTTTTTCTCACAAAATTTCGGCGAAATCCAATCGTATCTCCCAAGCGTTCAAAATGGCGGAGGACAACATCTTTGAATTTGCTTTGCCCGGCTAATTTCATAGCCATCTTTGCTTTGAAGGCTCCTGTATAAATAACCGTGCTCATCATATCATAGAAGGGGGCAAGGGATTCGGTTTCTCCTTGATAGAGCAAGGAAAAATTCTTTCCGTGGGCATCTCCGTTTCCGATAAGGAAATTGAAAATGACCCCTTCCAATAGGGTGATTTTATTGCGTCCTGCCATGTTTCCCGAAGATAAGCGTTGATCTAAGAAAGCAAAACATTGCGCAAGGCCGGGTCCGCCTTCGCTTTCATATTTTTGTTCTGCCGGAATGTGAAGAGCTTGACAAAAGTCTTCTTGATGGAGACGTTTTATGTGACCCTCCTTTGAAGGGACGCGGTCATAGCGTTCAATCAGATAATACGGTTCATGTTCTAGCCAACGGATATAAACTTCCGGGACCGGAAGTCCAACGGCCTTGGCTAATTTCATGCAAAAGAACTTGTTGTGAACAGAATGGGCAATATCTTTAATGGCGGGTTTAATGATGTGTGTTGAGGGGGTATTACCCGTAGGAATAGCAACTTTGTCCCGAATTAGAGAAATAATGAGTTTATTTTGAGCACCGGCCCCTGAAATACGGATGTCGTCTTCTCCGGCGAGCATAGGGCGCTTATCAAGGTGAGATAAAATATCGTGTGCTTCCGGGTTTTCCAAGATACGGTATGTTGATTTTATTTGTTTGTCAGGGGATTGACCTTTCGGATATAAAGAGACGGCTCCGGCACATTCTCCGCCAATTTCTTTTAAGAGGGCAAAAGTATTTTTTTCAGAAAGTCCAAGATAACGGGCGAGGCGTTTGCGCACGTACTCGTCGGGTAAGAGACCCGTAAAAAAAGCAAAGGTCGGACCATGATCAAAGGGGGCTTCTTGCAAGGGAAGCGAGGCTGATAGTTTTGAAGCTTTTGGGGTGATCAGATAGGACTTATTATAGGCAAAGGAAAGCTCTCCGTCTTTGTGAGAGTAAAGTTTACCGATCTGTATTCCGTGGAGGAAAACAGTTAAAGGCGCAGTCTCGTTGCTTTTATTCTTATCTAACATTGGTTAATCTTTCCATGTTGCACTCGCCGTTAAGGCAATACCGAGAGCATTTAGAACCTGTAGGACTTTTCCAATTTCAGCAGTTTCTTTACCGTTTTCTAAATCCACGATAAAGCGCCGCCCTGTTAGGGTTATGCCTGCAAGGTCTTCTTGGGTGAGGGTTTGTGATTTTCGAGCCTCTTTTATAAGAGCCCCTAAAGTCCTTATATTTGTGATCTGAGTCTGCATGTGGCAATCTTTTTCTTTGTTACCGTACAGTAACATTATGACAGATAATAAGAGAAAAACAAATAAAAGTTACCGTTCGGGATCTTTTTTGCTTTTTTTGTGCCTTTATCTAAGAAATGTTACCGAACGGTAACTTTCTATGGCTGAAGAGGCCAGACAATAAGAATCATGGGGATCGAAATAAGTGTAATAATAATTTCAAGGGGGAGACCCATACGCCAATAATCACTGAATTTATACCCTCCCGGCCCTAGAATTAAGGCATTGTTTTGGTGTCCGATAGGGGTTAGAAAGGAACTGGAAGCGCCGATTGCAACGGCCATTAGGAAACTATCCGGATTGACCTCAAGGCTCTGAGCAATGGAGACGGCAATGGGAGCCATAATGATCGCAGTAGCTGCATTATTCATAATGTCCGTTAAAAACATCGTTAAAATAAGTATGGTTGTTAGTAAAAAGAGGGGGGACAGAGTCGGACTCTCTCCGATAAAAAACTTAACGAGAAAATTGGCAGCGCCGGTGTATTCGAAAGCCATGCTGATGGGAATCATAGAGCCCAGTAAAATAATGATCGGCCAATCGATGCTATCGTAAAAGTCCTTGAGGTTGAGTGTTTTTGTGAGAACCATAAGGAGGGCTCCGACACTCATGGCTACGGGAGCCGGAAAAATCTTTAAAGTTGTTAAGCCGATGGCAAAAGCAAAAATACTAATGGATTTATAGAGGTTTTTGTGCCCCCCGAGTTTAAGACGACGTTCGGCTAGGGGCATAAAGCCTAAGGTGCTAACAATGGCTTCAAGACGCTCTGTTGTTCCGCGAAGTAATAAAACATCCCCCACTTTTAAAGCAAACGCTTTTAACGGGCCTTTATAGGAATGTCCTTGCCTTGACACACCTAATAAGTTAATGCCGTAGCGACGTCGAAAACCGATTTCGCCAATTTGGCGATTATTAGCGTCTGAATTAGATCCCACGACGACTTCAATAAGCTCCATGTCTTCCTTTTCTTTTTCCGAACCAAAAGGTAGGATTTTATCGCGATTCTTTTCGGTTTTTTGCGAGTCATCCGATCCTTTAATAGTGAAACTATATTTTGCACAAAAACGATCTAAGTCCGTCGGGTCGGCATTTATAATGAGAATATCGCCGCCTTGATAGACTTGATTTTTAGGGATGACAACAAAGCGTTGCGCATGGCGAATCAGTCCGAGTATCTCGATACTTGCTTTTTCTGCCAGCTCTTCTAAATGCGAATGTCGGGTATTGATCAGAGAAGAGTCCGTATTAAACTGAATCTCCGTAACATAACCTTTAATATCCAAGAGGTCTTGTAAAGGGCGTTTAACAACACGCGTTTTGGGAATAAGGTGCCACCCGACGAGACAAATAAAGAAAAGGCCGCCCAAAGCAACAATACCGCCCACGGGTGAGAAATCAAACATGGAAAAAGGCTCTCCAAGGCTCTGTTCGCGAAAGGTTGAAATAATAATATTGGGAGGGGTGCCGATTAAGGTTCCAAGTCCCCCCAGTAGAGACGCAAAGGAAAGCGGCATCAGGATTAGAGACGGAGAACGTCCGACTTTCGTTGATGTCGCAATAGCAACGGGCATTAAAAGGGCTAGGGCACCGACATTATTCATAAAGGCCGAAAGAACCATCGCCACGAAACAGAGCGCAAAAAGATAAAGATAAAAATTACCTGTTAAGGGTGTAAGTGTGCTGACGATAAGATCGGTTACCCCGCTATTGCCTAAAGCTTTTGAGAGAATGAGAACGGCAGCGACGGTAATAACAGCCGGATGTCCAAAACCGCTAAAGGCATCGTTTGCCGGAATAACGCCTAGGAAAACACCAAAAAGCATAGCGCCCAAAGCAACAACGTCATAACGCCACTTCTCCCACACAAAGAGTACGAGCGCTAAAAGAATAATCAGAAGAATAATGATTTGATCTTGTTCCATGTAATCTCACCTGTGTTTCGGACTGCCCTTGCAAGAGGTTTCTGAAGAGCTTTTTATAGTGTACCATTTAGAAATGAGGACAAAAACACTTTCCTATAGGAGTGGCATTTTGTTTAGCAGAATTTAGAAAAATAGGGGGGCTATGAAATCCTATTTTTCTTTTTTTGATTGAATCAGGGAGGAGACTTTTTATGAAAAATAGGGTTTGGTTTCTTTTTATTTTACTATGGTTTCGAGGCAGTGAGTTAGTTCCCTGCCACTTCTCTCAAGACGAGAACGGGGATTGCGAACGGCATAATCCTTTAAAAACACTTCAGAGTTATGAAAATTTTCAAAGAATCAAATCCATTTATGCTGTCTTGGAAACAGCACGCAAGCGCAAAGAAATCCTTGGATGTGAGGCTGGCGATGTTTTGGTTTGTTTAGATCTTGATTACTTTAGTGTACGAACCAACGGCGGAAGTGATCCTTTGGAAGAGTGCACCGTATCTGTTTATCAAACTTTGATGCAGGAAGGTTTCAAGGTTTTGAGGCTGACGGCACGAGGGCAGGGTATTTATGTGCCTAACGGATCTGAGAATGCTAAAATTTTAAAGAAACTGAGTGATGATTTGGTTGAGTCTTTAGGGGACACCTCGGTAGGGTTTACAAGTGATAATGTTACCATAAGGCTTGATTTTCCAAGTGACGGCTTACAGCAAGAATTTACACAGTACGGATATTATATCCAAGGAACGCTTTTTGCCGGTCATTATAAGGCCTATATGTTGGGTGGTTTCTTGCACGAAATCCGCTATATTCCAAAATCTATTATTATGGGAGATGATAATAGCTTTTACCTTTTAGGTTTTCTTTACTATGAAGCTTTAAGAAATATTATCGGCGATGAAATCCACCTGCTTCATATGCCTGTTGAAACCCATATAGATATAGATACGTTGTCGGATTCCCTTCTACGACCTTCCCCTAAAGATTATTTACAACAGACGTCCGATAGGAAAGATGACCTTGATGAAGAGAAGAACAGCGAGTATTTTAGCCCGTCTAATGCTCTTTTGGAAGAGGAGGAAGTTGAAAGCGGCTTTTCATTTTTCGCTTTTTTCTTAAAACCCTTAGAGCTTTTTTGGCGCGTTTTGAGAGTATGTTTAGGACGTTAATAAAAAGAAACCCCCGATAAGATTATCGAGGGTTTTTTTAAAAACAGCCGGAATTTTGGCGTTAAGGGAGCGGGGACTAGAAGCCCATGCCGCCCATACCGCCCATTCCACCCATGCCGCCGCCCATGTCGGGCATACCGCCGGAAGATTTGTCTTCAGGAATATCGGCAACCATAGCTTCGGTTGTGATTAAAAGACCTGCAACAGAGGCTGCGTCTTGAAGGGCTGTGCGAACAACCTTCATGGGGTCAATAATACCTGCTTTAAACATATCGACATATTCGGCTGTTTGAGCATTATAACCGCGATCGGTATCATTGCCTTCGAGAAGTTTACCGGCCACAACAGAACCGTCACCACCGGCGTTCTTAACGATTTGGCGGAGAGGAGCTTGTAGAGCGCGACGTACGATATCAATACCGATACGTTGCTCATCATTTTCAGTTGGAATACCGTTCAAGCAAGCTGTTGCATAAAGGAGAGCCGTACCGCCACCGGTTACAACACCTTCTTCAACGGCTGCCCGTGTGGCATTCAAAGCATCTTCAACACGATCTTTGCGCTCTTTTACTTCGACTTCCGTTGCGCCGCCAACGTGAACAACAGCAACACCGCCGGAGAGTTTTGCAAGGCGCTCTTGAAGTTTTTCACGATCATAATCAGAAGTTGTTTCTTCGATTTGAGCGCGAATTTGGTTGCAACGTGCCTGTACAACATCTTCGCCGGCAGTGCCGTCAACGATTGTTGTATTCTCTTTTGTAATCACAACTTTCTTGGCCGTTCCAAGCATATCCATTGTCACATTCTCGAGCTGAATGCCGATGTCCTCGGAAACCATTTGAGCCCCTGTGAGAATAGCGATGTCTTCAAGCATAGCTTTGCGACGATCTCCAAAACCCGGAGCTTTTACAGCAGCAACTTTAAGGCCGCCGCGCAAACGGTTGACAACAAGAGTCGCAAGAGCTTCTCCTTCAACATCTTCTGCGATGATTAAAAGAGGGCGGCTTGATTGCACAACTTGCTCAAGAATAGGAAGCATAGCTTGTAATCCGGTGAGCTTCTTTTCGATAATCAAAATGAAAGGATTTTCAAGTTCGGCAACCATTTTCTCGGAATTCGTTACAAAGTAAGGGGAAATATAACCGCGGTCAAACTCCATGCCTTCAACGACGTCAAGTTCGGTGTTAAAAGACTTGGCTTCTTCGACGGTGATTACACCTTCTTTACCGACTTTTTCCATGGCTTGAGCCAAGATAGCCCCGATTTCTTTTTCACCGTTTGCAGAGATCGTTGCAACTTGTGCAATTTCTTCGTTGGTGGAAACCGGCTTTGCCGTATTTTTAAGGTTTTCGATCACAGCAGCAACCGCAAGGTCAACACCACGTTTAAGATCCATAGGATTCATACCGGCTGCAACGGCCTTTGCGCCTTCATTTACGATGGATTGTGCAAGAACAGTTGCAGTTGTTGTGCCGTCGCCTGCAATATCATTCGTTTTGCTGGCAACTTCACGGAGCATTTGAGCGCCCATGTTTTCAAAAGGATCTTTGAGCTCGATTTCTTTGGCAACGGATACACCGTCTTTTGTAATGCGAGGTGCACCGAAGCTTTTTGAAAGAACAACGTTACGGCCTTTTGGCCCAAGGGTTACTTTTACAGCGTTTGCCAAGGTATTCACACCTTGCAGCATACGTGTTCTGGCATCTGTTGAAAATTTTACATCTTTTGCGGACATTTTTATCTCCTTTTAAGTATTAAAGAATTGCAGCTATCCTGCCTTAGGATGAAGGTTTTAAGGCCTTCATTGCCTAAAGGATAGGTGCATTAATTAAGCAGCTTTGATTCCAAAGATATCAGACTCTTTCATAATGAGCAGATCTTCGTTATCAATTTTAATTTCTGTGCCGGACCATTTACCGAAAATAACGGTATCGCCAACTTTGACATCCAAAGGTACAATAGCGCCGGAGTCATCGCGTGCACCTGATCCAACGGCTAGGATTTCGCCTTCGATAGGCTTTTCCTTTGCGTTATCGGGAATAATAATGCCGCCGCTTGTTTTAGAATTTTGCTCGATTCTGCGGACAAGAACGCGGTCGTGTAGGGGTTTGAACTTCATGAGATTTATCTCCTCTATCTGTTAGACTAAAGAAGGCTTTAAAGTGAGCCTGATTACAGCACTCTATTTAAAGCACATATAAATTGCAATTACATGCAATTTTTTCAAGGGGTTGGCGTTTCTTAAGAAACCGTCCGACACACTCTTAAACTATTTTTAATCCATTGAAACGGAAAGGTCAAGAAAAACAGTTTTTTTTTAAAGTTTTAGAACTCATAAAAAAAAGCCTGTATACTACAGGAGAGAGATACAGGGAGAAAAATACATGCTACGCGGACTTTGCGAAGAAATTAGCCGCCTTGAACATACTCATGTCTTTGGGTTTGTAACAGCTATCGTAGGCAGTCTTGTTGAGGTAAGCGGCCTTCAACAGGTTGTATCTGTCGGCTCTGTATGTCGTCTTAAAAATCGAGGGGGAGAAACTTTTCCTTGTGAAGTCGTTGGTTTTAAAGGGGATCAAACCCTTGTTATGGGATACAATTCCATTGAAGGCTTAGGCCCCGGTTGTAAGGTGACCTATGAAGGCCACCATAATGTCATTTACCCGCATGACACGTGGCTCGGGCGAACCCTTGACGGCTTTGGAAAACCCCTCGATGATTTAGGGCGCGTTCCTTCCGGTCCTAAACCCTATGATTTAAATGCGTCTCCCCCGTCAGCCCATAAACGGCGCCTCATTGAAAAGCGCATTGATCTCGGCGTGCGTTCCATGAATACCTTTACGACCTGTTGTTCGGGGCAACGTATGGGGATTTTCGCGGGTTCGGGTGTGGGAAAGTCCGTTTTATTATCGATGTTAGCACGTTTTTCAAAGGCAGATGTTATTGTGATCGGCCTTATCGGAGAGCGCGGTCGAGAGGTTCGAGAATTCATTGAAAAACACCTTGGTTCGGAAGGTATGGCCCGCAGCGTTGTGGTTGTGGCAACCTCCGATGAACCTGCTCTTATGAGACGCCGTGCGGCTTATACAACTCTTTCCATTGCAGAATATTTTCGAGATCAGGGAAAAGAAGTGTTATGTCTTATGGATAGCGTGACGCGTTTTGCCACGGCGTTACGAGAAATCGGCCTATCCGTCGGAGAGCCCCCGACCACCAAAGGATATACGCCTAACGTATTTGTTGAACTCCCTCGTTTATTGGAACGCGCAGGGCCGGGGAGTGATCAAATTCAGGAAAATTACCAAGGGAATATTACCGGGCTTTTTACGGTTTTAGTTGAAGGGGGCGATGATAATGAGCCTGTCTCGGATACCGTACGAGGTATTTTAGACGGCCACATCATGTTGGATCGTAAAATTGCAGAGAGGGGGCGTTTTCCCGCTATTAATATTTTGCGCAGTATTTCCAGAACCATGCCCGATTGTAATCGTGATGAAGAATCGGCGATGATTCGACAAGCTCGGGATTATCTTTCGACCTATGATGATATGGAGGAGCTTATTCGCTTGGGAGCTTATCGTCGAGGGTCAAACCCCAAGGTGGATCAAGCTATTTTGTATTATGAGAAATTGGATCCTTTTATTGCCCAGTCCAAGGATCATCGGATTACCTTTGAAGAAGGGTTTGACGATTTATCCGCAATTCTCGGTGTAGGAGAAGAGGGGGGGTGAATTTGATAAGAAAGATCAAGCGACAGGGGGGTAATTCTTATCCGGCTTTTCTGACGGCATTGTAATCGATGGGCTTTAGATCAAGAACAAAATCAATGAAGGTTGCCATAATCGTGTCAGTAATAAAAGAGTTTTCGCTATTCGTCAAAACCACTATACCTATTTTTTGTTGCGGGAGCATGCCAATGGAAGCACTATAGCCTTGAAGCGCACCCCCATGATAAATAAAGGGTGTTCCGGAGTAATCAAAAATGCGCCACCCCAAACCGTAGTCAGCTCGTTTTACCCGTGCTATACGCCAGTGTGTATTCCAGCGTTTAATTTCGTCGGGTGTTTCAATATGAGGGTTTGTCATGTAATTTATACTGTCTTTTGTAAAAAGGGTCGGTTGGTCAGATAAAAATTCTTTGAGCCATTTTAGCATGTCTATTGCACTGGCATTTACGCCGGCAGCCGGACCGACATCATAATAGCGACAGTTATAGGGCAAAACTTTATAAGAGCCCTCTTCAATTTTTTTGTGGGGCATGGCTTTGTTTGGAGAGGCCTTAAAAGCTGCGCAGCTACAAGATGCATTTTTCATATCTAAAGGTTGGAAAATGCGCCTTTTTAGGAGTGTTTCGTAGCTTTGATTGCTGAGGGTTTCAGCAACATATCCCGATAAACTGAAAATGACATTTTGATAGGTATGGCATTGTCCAAGATTACAAATAGGTTTAACTTTGCCGAGTTTTGTGATGATTTTTTTATAAGGAACATTTTGATCCAAAAGGTGAGTGTAGGTGTGTCTTGGAAATCCTGTGCTGTTGCTTAAAACATGCTTGAGAGTCATGGTATTAAGAGCAGAATTGTTTTGCGGTTTTAGCTCCGGGAGGCGGTCGATAATTTTATCCTGCCATCGGAGAGCCGATTCTTGAACAAATGTGGTCAAAAGGCCTGCAGCAATTGTTTTTGAAACGGAAGCAATGCGAAATACTGTCGTAGCCTTAATGGTTTCCGATTTTCCAATTTCACAAATGCCATATCCTTTGAGAAAAACGATGCGGCCTTCTTTGATGATTCCGACGGCAAGACCCGGAGGATTCCATATTTTTAGGGTTTCTTGGATATAAGCATCAAGTTCATTCCCCTCAAAATCAAACAAGGGTCGAGAGGTGAAAAAAACAATTGCGAAGAAAAGAACCGATAGTTTTTTGAACAGAGAAGCCATTAAAATAAGTCGGCAACCTTGCAAGGATCAAAGAGGCAGGGGATGTATTTTGTGACGGCTTTATCGGTTGCTGCCATCGTTTTTGCCATATCGGGGGATGTATCGTCGAGCCAAATATAGATCAAACGCGCATAGACCAAGGCGAACCCTCTGAGTTGTAGGGCACCTAAAGGGCCTGAAAAACGGATATCCGCTAGGGCGGCAAGGCGTTTTACGGCCTCAAGGAATCGGGGGATTGTGTTAAAGGCAAGGGTAGGATTTCCTTGGAAGGTATTTTTGAGGTTTGCAACGGCTTTTTTATGGGGTGTTGCGGCTTCAAATCGTGCAAGCAGGACATCGAACAATCGATCTTCTTCGGATGTGTTTTCTGTTATGAGGCCTTGATCCGTATGCTTTAGAGTTTGTTCTTCCATATAGGAAATTATTAAGGTTAAGAGATCTTCTTTCGACGTGGCAAAACGGTGGAGTTCTTCAAGGCTGATGCTAAGATAGGCTGCCACATCATTCAGGGTGAGAGCAATCCAATCTTTATCTTCAAGGAGCGTTAAAATAGCTTGGGCAACGGCGTTTTTTTCTATCATTTTAAGGCCTCGGCGTGTTTGAATGCGGCTTGAGTGACTTCTTCTATGAGCGTATTAAAGCGATCCTTATCTTGCAAGATCTTAAGACCGGCCTCGGTCATGCCGCCGGGGCTGGTAACTTGAATGCGAAGATCCGTTGCGCTTTTCTCCGGTGTTCGGGCAAGGTATTGCGCACTTCCGATGACGGTCTCACGAGCCAGAAGACTCGCATCCTCTGTGGAGAAACCAAGGCGTGCGGCGGCCTTTTCAAGGGCTTCTACCAAAGCAAAAACATACGCCGGCCCACACCCTGAAATAGCCGTTAAACGATCCAGTTTCTCGTCGCTTTCTACAAAAACGGCACGACCGACGGCTTCCATAATGCGGAAGGCTCTTTCTTTATTCAGAGGGGTAACATTTTTATTCGCTAATAAACCGCTCACGGCTTTTGAAACGGTTGCCGGTGTGTTGGGCATAACGCGGACGATTTGTTTGTTGTCTCCTAAGGCTTTTTCATAAAAAGAAAGGTCAAGACCGGCTGCCATGCTTATGATCAGGGTTTCGGGCGTAACATGAGTTACATAATCTCTAATAACGTGAGGCATAATTTGAGGTTTCACCCCAAGAACCAAAACATCATTAACGGTTGTGAGTTGATCGGGCGTTTCAAGATAGGTGACAACATCAGGATAGCGCTCTTGAAAAGGATCGACGGTATGTTTTTCCGGGGTGATAACGGTCACTTTTGAGAAAAGACCTTCGGCTTGGAGCCACCCTTTTAATAAAGAGCCGCCCATGGCGCCACAGCCGACAAGAGTAAGGGAAAGATCTGTGATCATTTTGTGTGCCTGCCTTGGTTGCATTAAGAAGAATTACGTTCAGTTTAGCTTATTTTTTCAAAACAAACAGAGAAAATTCAAGACTTTTTGGGGAGGGTGAAAAGCATTCCATGGGGAAATTGCCAATCTGTTAACTTTTTATTAATATTCCTAATCCCACTCTAAAGGAAGAAAGCAAGACGTGATGTAGCTTGCTAGGATAGGGGGAAGAATGATGAAAAACAAGAATAATTCTGTGAATCTAACAAGATTTTCTCAAACCAAAATGCACACTAAAATTGCCTGCTGTGTTTTAGCAACATTTCTTTGTTCTTCAAATCGGCTTCAGGCCAGTTTCTCAAAAGATTCCGAAGGTGAGTCTTATAAATTTCCGGGCATTGTTATGAAAACAGGATTTGCCGTCACGCCAAGTTCTCAAAAAGAACTTGAGGACAATCACCGCCGCTCTGTGATGAGAGCCGTGGCAGAGGCTGCCCAAGAGCGCGCCCAAACAGCAAAGCTTATCTTTGCCTTCAAGCATAATTTTTTGATTCCGACATGGTTGCGCGAAGAGTTGCCGGATGAGGTGTCTTCACAGTTAATGTCGTTTAATATGTACGATATACAACTGAGTGTGGCAAAACCTTTGGATGAAATGCGGAACACAATAACAGCATTGCTATACTTTAACGGCTTAGAAACGGATCCCCTCGTTGCGTCTATGAGCCCGGCTTCAAGGTTGGTGCGTCTTGTTAATGAAGCGGGATTTGAGCAAGAAGCTTCCTCCTTTGAAAAAGCAAAGACATTTGCTTTATTGGCTATGCGTTTGGATGCTTACAATACTTTAGGGCTTACACACGGAGATTCTAATACGATGATGGGAGCCCTTTATAATAAGGCGGCTCAAGAAGTTTCTTCCGTTGCGTCCGAACTTCCCGCGGTGGTTTTAGCCGATTTGTATACCTCTGCCGGTCAATTAAAGCGCTGGGCGGCTCATCGTACCGATGATTCGAGGAAGAAAACAACCTATATAGTTGATAGTCTTGAACTCTTTTCAAAGGCACGCCTGTATACCGATGCTGCAGAAAACGGCGAGGCTTTGTTAGATAAGGTAAAACAAGAACAACATTTTGCTTTGGATCTTTTTGAGGAAATTTTATTGGGCAAGGGGCTCATTGAAAGCGGGGTAAAGAAATTTATAGCGTCGAGGCGTTTGGAAATCTAATTTGTCCTTTGAAAAACATTGTTTTGCAAGGCGTGTGATTTTCCCTTGACGTGAGTTGTTAAAGTGAGTAAAAGTTATGCATTGGATAGATTTAGGAGAATAAAATGTCACGTCGTTGTGCATTAACTGGAAAAGGTGTGATGAGCGGAAATAACGTTAGTCACGCAAAAAATAAAACCCGTCGTCGTTTCTTGCCGAATTTGCAAAATGCAACATTTGCAAGTGATGTTCTCGGTTCAACAAAAATCCGCGTCTCAACACGTGCGATTCGTACCGTTGAGAAAAAAGGCGGATTAGATGCTTTCCTTATGGGGACACCAAACACGAAATTAACAGATGAAGCTTTAAAATTGAAGCGTCGCCTTATTAAGGCTATGCCTGCTGCAACAGCATAGTTTTTGTTTATTGAATAATCAAAGGGTGCTGTTATGAGCGCCCTTTTTTTTTACAGGTACCGAGAAGCATGATCGATCTAGCCCCTTTTGTTATGTTTTTACAGAACTTACCCAATGAATTTTTACTCTTAGTGATGTATGTTTTTGCCGTAGGATCATTAATGACTTTGCACTATTTTTTGGGCAAAACGGGCGTCTATGTCTACATGGCCTTGGGGGTGATTGTCGGTAATATCCAAGTTTTAAAGGCAATGACCTTAACGGGTTTTTCTCAACCCGTTGCTATGGGCACTATTGTTTTCATGACAACCTTTTTAGCAACGGATATTTTGGCAGAACGTTATGGAAAAGAGGCTGCCCAAAAAGCCATTTGGTGTGGTTTTGCGGGTATTATTTTTACCACAGGCATTATGATTTTAACCCTCGGTATGCCGCCGCTTCCGCCGTCAGATCAAAATGCCTTTTTTAATGATGCCCATTATGCCATACAAACTCTTTTCTTACCTGCCCCTGCCTTATTCATTGCAAGCCTAAGCTCCTATCTGATTAGCCAATATGCAGATGTGCGCCTCTTTTTATTGGTCAGGCGTGTGACAGAAGGACGTCTGTTATGGTTACGCTCCTTTTTATCCACGGCGACATCTTCTTTACTTGATAATATTATCTTTAGCGTATTGGCTTGGAAAATCCTGATGCCCCTTGATATTGATACCCGCACTCTTATTTTTACATATATTCTTGGAACGTATACTCTGCGCTTTTTGGCAACGGGTCTTAATGCACCCGTGATGTACCTTATGAATTTGACTCAAGAGCGTAAAAAACATGCAATCGCCTAAAATATCTTCCCTTGACTATCCCGGTTTTTCCTTTGATATCACTTTCCAAAGTCCAAGCTCAAAGGCGCGTCTTGGTGTTTTAAACACCCCCCACGGGAGCGTTGAAACACCTGCGTTTATTTTCTGTGCGACAAAGGCCGCCATTAAAGGTTTGTCCCCTCGTCAAATGAAAACTTGCGGTACACAATTTATTCTTTCAAACACTTATCACCTTATGCTAAGTCCGGGTAGCAAGCTCATCCAAAAGATGGGCGGCATCCATAAATTTATGGGTTGGAACGGCCCGATTTTAACGGATTCCGGCGGTTTTCAAGTTTTTAGTTTGGGTCACGGATCCGTCGCCAGTGAAATTAAGGGTAAGCGCTTTGGGGGGCGTCGCAAAACCTTGTTAGAAATCACAGAGGAGGGCGCTGAATTTAAGTCTTATCTTGACGGTAAAAAGCATATGCTGTCTCCTGAAAAATCTATTGAAACCCAGCGTGAATTGGGAACCGATTTTGTTGTGGTGTTTGATGAGTGCACTCCTTTTCATGTGGAGAAATCCTATACGGAGCTTTCCATGCATCGCTCGCATAGATGGGAAGAGCGCAGCCTTGCCGAATTTGCAAAGCATCACAACGGCACCCAAGCCCTGTACGGTATTGTGCAAGGCGGCATTTATGAAGATTTGCGTCGTGAAGCAACGGACTTTGTGAACTCACAACCGTTCTTTGCCCATGCTGTCGGCGGTTCCCTCGGCGCAGATAAAGAACAAATGTATGAGGTTGTCTCTTACACGATGAGTCTTTTGAATCCAAAGCGTCCCGTGCATTTACTAGGCATTGGCGGCGTTCGTGATATCTTTGAAGGGGTGCAACAGGGCATTGATACGTTTGATTGTGTTCACCCGACGCGGTTGGCTCGTCATGGCGGTGCTCTTATTCGGGCAGATCAAGAAATTGAGACGGATAAAGAGCATATTAATTTAAAGAATACTCGGTTTAAAGAAGATCCCGAACCCATTGACGCAAGCTGTGAATGTGAAACATGTAAAAGTTACTCGCGTTCTTATCTGCATTATTTGCTGAAAGCCAAAGAACTTCTTGCCATGCAAGCCATCACAATTCATAACGTTGCTTATATGAATCGCCTTTTAGAAGCTGTTCGAGATGCCATAAAAAGTGATACCCTATTAGAAGAACGAAAGAAGTGGGTTAAAGGATAAAAATGGGAAAGGTTCGGCTTTTTGTTGAGGCATCCGTGCTGTCACAAGGTACTTTTGTTGAACTTGATAAAAAACAATCCCATTATGTTACTCATGTGATGCGTCTTGGCGCCGGGGACTCCCTGTCGGTTTTTAACGGCTATGACGGTTTGTGGAAAGCCGAGCTTCAAGGGGGCTCTAAAAAAACTTGCCTTCTTGAGGTTTGCGAACAGCTTGCTCCTCAAAAGATTTTACCTGAAGTCCACCTTTGCTTTGCGCCCTTAAAACAACATCCTCTTCACTTTGTCATTGAAAAAGGAACCGAACTTGGGGTAACGCGCTTTCATCCTCTTTTAACAGACCGTACTGTTGTACGAGCCTTTAAAGCGGAGAAGCATCGATTAACGGCTATTGAGGCCTGTGAGCAGTGCCGACGCTTTCATCTGCCTGAGTTTTCTCCCTTACAATCTCTTGACCAATTGCTTAGCAGCCTTGACCCCGAGAAAGATATTTTGTACGTCTGTGACGAACGCCGTGAGGGCGCTCAAACAATTTTAAAACAATACAATAAAAGTTTAACGGCTTATGTTTTGATTGGCCCGGAGGGAGGATTTTCTCCTCAAGAGTTCCAAAAACTTCAACATCAAAGGGCTGTGCGTTTTGTTACCTTAAGCCCTCACGTTTTGAGGGCTGAAACGGCAGCTGTTTCTATTTTAAGCCAGTTAGCCTTAGTTCTTTGAGGATCTTGAGGGATAAGTTTCTTTGATAAATAAAAGAGTTAGAACGGCAAGTGCAAGGGCGACGGGCACAGACGTTAGGGCAAAGGTAAAATTCTCCGTTGTAAAATGGGGGGCGCCGTTTTTCAATGTTCCGTTCCATTTATAATCCAGTAACCGACCGACAAGGGGCTCGAATATTACGCCGCTAAGCATCACAATCATGTTGGTAAAAGCCGTGGTGATGCCGCTAATTCTCAGGGGCATATTCTCCGTTGCCATGGCGAAGACAAGATTTTGCCCGGAAAAGAAAAAGCCGGCACAAAACATTAAGCCGTACATTAACGGCATCGGAATGTTATCAATATAAAGGATTCCTAAAAAGACCAATAAATAGATGACGGCGCTTGCAAACATAACTTTTTTACGATTTCTCAGATAGTCTGAAAACCACATGGCAAAAGGCGCACCAAGGCAAACACCGATATAGATAAAAGAAACCATAGATGCCGCTCGTTTTGCAGATATACCGTAACGCTCGGAGAGATAAAGCGTACCCCAAAGGTCGGCGAGGGCTGCAAGGGGAACATACATCAAACAGCCGAAAAGAGCCACAAACCAAACCTGTTTCGAGGTGATGACCGTTGCGAGGCCGTCTAAAAGTTTTATAGGCGGTTTTTCTTTTATAATTTTTAAATCACGCGGCTCCCTTAGGATAAAATAAAGGGCAGCTGCGAGGCCTGAACCGGCAACGGCCACAAGAAGAAGTGTATAACGCCAGCCGAATTCACCCACAAGGGCACCCAAGGGGGCTCCTGCCGATGTTGCGCCAAGAGTGCCGAGGATCATTGTAAAACCGATAACGCGTCCAAGGCGCTCGGGAGGAAACCAGAGAGTTGCGAGTTTGAGGGTTCCTATGAACCCGCACGCAGCGCCTGCCCCCATTAAAAGCCGTCCAAAAGAAGCAACGCTTAAGGTTTCTGCTTGGGAAAAGAGGTAAGTGCCTAAAGTTGCAACGGCACAACTTGCGGCCATTAAACGTCGTGGCCCGAAACGGTCTAAAAGGATGCCAAGGGGAATTTGCATGGCTGCGTAGGCATTGTAATAAAAGGCACCAAGAACGCCAAGGGCACAGCCTTGAACGGCAAAATCTCTCATAAGCTCTTGGCTCATAACGCCGGGGCTCACCCGTAGAATAAATTGATAAAAGTAAAAGAGGGCAGCGATTCCCCAAAAGATCCAGACGGATTTGGTTGAATGTGTGGAGGGGGCGGGTAGAGCAGAGTTTTGCGATTCCATTACGCCAATATGGCATATTTATCTTAAGGTCGCAAGACGCTTTAAGGTTGGGCGTATCAGATTTTATTTTTTCATTGTCAAAAAACATTTATTATGTTTTTATATAGCTGATATGTGTTTAATAAATTAATTTTTTATTAATGATAATTTTCGGAAATAAATAAAGGGGACTTTTAAATGAATTTGATGACTACCGGCTTTATGCTTTTTTCTTTTGGTGTTTTTATGGCACATCCCATACAGGCAAGCAGCTCTGAAGAAAGTATTGAGGAAATTGCTTTAGAGGATACGTCAAAGCGCCTCAGAACTTTTTTTAGGAACTTTAATCCAAAATCTCTAAATACGGCTTCTTATAAGGAGGAGAAGAAAGATATTCCCCTCGCAATCTTAAGAATGTTATTTAAGAGTGAGCCTAATCGATACGATACCGGCACGAAACCCATTCGTATAAACTTTCCCATGAAAAAAGGACGTATAAAGCAAAAAGATTTGAAGACGGTAACTTTTCTATCTCAGAATGTAAGGTCTGTAAATGATATCGTTGAGGGCTCTACCGTTCGATTCATCGAAGCTTATAAAAAAGAAGCTGTATCACACTCGGGTATAACGGCCGAATTAGAACATTATGCCTTTTCCTTCATTCTTCCCGAGAGCGTTGGCGGAACCGAGGAAGAAAGATCTAACGGTTTTGACATCATTAAATGGAAAAAAAAGGGTAAAGAACAATTAGGAGAAGAGGATCAGAAATCTTTCCAACCCCATTTCCATCGTCCGAACTCAAAGAGTGAAATAGACTTGTTCGGGCAATTTCAGGAGACGGTGAGAAAACCCAAAAGGCGTAATGTTCACCAGAAGAAAAAAACCTTTAGCAGAGCTAATTCGAGAGGAGATTTAAGACCTTCTAAGGAAAAGAGAAAGCCGGTTATCCTTAGGAATGAGTCGGATTTTGGAAATCTTATCGAAGAAAATGTTACGGTACAAGCAGAGCAAAGAGAGCCTTCAGGGGGGCGCGGTAACAAAAGAAGTAAAGGGCTAAAAAAAGCTAAATCACAATCAACTATAAAAAACTACTCCCTTGAAAATCAAGTTCTTATAGAGAAAGCGCGCTCTGATAAAAGGCGGTTTTTAGGAGAAGAACCCGCAATCACTTTTTCTTTTTCGGATGATGATGATATAACTCTCCTTTCTTCCCTTGAAGAATTCTCTTTTCCTTCAGAGCATGAGTACTTTGTTCTAAGAAATAAAGACCGTAAGAGTCAAAATCCAAGTATTATAAATAATACCGATTTACCAAGAATTGGCAGAATATATGCAAATCGGAAGAATAAGTAATATACCTTTCCCCTTGAGTGCGGGTCTCCGAGAAATAAGGCTAAAAAATAAAGACCTTTCAAGGATATAGAAGTCTCTGCAGCAAGCGGAAGAAAAGGCCTTTTGCAGAGACTTTTACAGTATAATGTGTATTTAATCCGTGTGTTTATAGTATCCGGAAGCTTCTAAAATACCGACAAAAACGTCATAGGATAGAGCGCCTGTTAAAATATGATCAGCATTACGCTCTAAGATTAATGATTGATAGGCTTTCGTTTCACCATTTTGTTGCAGGATAACACCTTGCGGTACATGGGTAATTTTTAGGCCTCCGGTGCACGGAAACTCTCCGTACCAATTTTCGGGTTTATCTTCATAGATTCCGGCGCGAACAAGGGCGCTAACAAATGCGTCATAAGTCATTTGTTTTGAACGGTTGGAAAAAAGTTGATCCGGGGCTGAAATACCGGGGCCATCGCAGCTCATACCCGGTCTTATGACTATGTCTTCCGGTGTATAGGTGATTGTGTTCTTTCCGTTTTTTAAAACAAAAGTCCGTGTCCAATTGTGCTCAGGGGCGACGACATCTTCCGGCGTTGCATGGTCTCCTAGGGCGCTGGCATTTACCTTGACGGTAAGGAGAAGAATTAAAAGGATTTTTTGGAATCTAAATTGCATTATAAAATTTCTCCTGTTTTTTTTTAATTCCCTTACGGGTTCTGCTAGAAGAGCATATTTGAGGGGGATTTTATAGGGAAAAAGTGAAAATAGGCGAACATAAAAAAAGCCCGAAATCTTTTTTACGGAAATAAAATTTCGAGCCTTTTAATAAACTTGTTTGATGTTAAGCTGCGTTTAACATCGTAAAAAGCTCATCTTTATAGTGAAGACGTTTTTTCTTGAGCTCTTCAAAATGCGCGTCGGTAACAGGAATATCTTGGCTTTCCAAGTGTCGGATATCTTTTGTCAGAACGTGGTATTCGTCAAAAATCTTTCGAAAATGAGCGTTGGATTCTTTCATTTCATGGATTTTTTCTTTGTATTCGGGAAGTTCGCGAATAAGATCGTGTTTTTCATCATGCATTTCAAGAGCCTTTTTATTATTATGTCTACTCTTTAAAATAGCATTTTCCAAGGGAAGCTTAAAGGGAAAAGGAGCTTAGCCGATGCCAAGAAGATCTTCAGAGCGTTTGGCTTGTTCGGGGGCAAGCATCAAAATAACGCGATCTTCAAGACGAATGGTGCTGCTTTGACGGGGGATGGTCACTTGATTGTCACGGATAAGAGCAGCTACGAGTATTTTATGGCTCTCATAAAGGTCTTGGATGGTTTTTCCCACGAGGGTGCTTGCGCTTGAGGCATCGACGTCAATAACTTCACCAAAATTTTCGCCAAGGGAATTAACGGAATGCACGTTGCCTCGTCGGATGTATTGCATGATTTTAGAAACCGTTACAACTCTTGGATTGATAACCGCATCAACCCCAAGGGAAATCACAAGGTTTGCAAAGGAAGTTTTGTTGGCAAGACACATAGCTTTTTTGGACCCTAAACGTTTTGCTAACACCGTCGCCAAGGTATTCACACGATCATCTTCGGTCACCGCAACAACCGTGTCGGCGCTTTGGACTCCTGCTTCTAAAAGCATTTCGCCATCAAGGGCATCTCCGTTCAAAATGATTGTGCGGATTAATTTTTGAGCAATATAGGTCGCCCGTTCGGGGGAGCGTTCAATGATATGGATGCGAATATGGGGATAATGAGCCTCAATTTCTTGGGCTAAGAAAAGGCCGATATTACCGCCGCCTAAAATCACAATGCGCTTTGTTGTGTCGCCGTGATAACCGAAAGCATTTAAAGATTGGTCAATGCGTTCTTGATCAACAATATAATAGACTTCGTCTCGCGGCATAAGGACTTCCGTTGGCGTCGGAATGATTTTAATGTCGCCCCTTGAAATGCCTACAATGGTGAAATCAACTTCGGGAAAAAGGCTGGGGATGTGTGTAATGGGTGTATTAACAATGGGAGTGTCAACGGTACACCGAACCCCTAAAAGGGCAAGGCGATTATCGGCCAGAGGAGTTATATCGAGAGCTCCCGGAACAGCAAGGCCTCGAGAAATAGTGTGGGCAACTTCGTTTTCAGGGGAAATGATATAGTCGATGGGCATATTATTATCGGTAAAAAGACCTTTTCCTGAAACGTTCAGGTAGGCTTGGCTGCGAATGCGAGCGATTTTTTTAGGAACATCGTAAATGCTATGCGCAATTTGACATGCAACCATGTTGACTTCATCGGCGTGGGTTAAGGCGATGATCATGTCCGTATTTTCAACACCGGCGCGTCTTAAAACTTCGGGGTGCGAGGCATGTCCGCAAACGGCTTTTACATCCAAACGATCATTAATTTTTGTGATCAGGGTTTGGTTTATGTCGATCACGGTTATATTGTGATTGCGTCCTGCAAGGTATTTTGCAAGGTTAAAACCAACTTGTCCGGCGCCGCAAATAATAATGTTCATGGTTTGTAGAACCTATTTTTTGTGTGTGTCCGAAAACCAGTATAGCACAGAGCTTAGGAATATATAGATCTTGAATTTTCAAGGCGACTTGTTATTCTGTAGAGAAATTTTAAAGGACACGAAAATGCGCGCAGAAATGATAAAACTCAAGGACGATGTGATGCAAGTCATCTCTGTTCTAAGGAGGCATCTTTGACTATGATGTTGCCCTTAAACGCCTTAAAGAATTAGATGTCCTCGCAGAAGATCCGTCTCTTTGGTCTGACCAAGAAAAAGCTCAAAAAACCATGCAAGAGCGAGATAGTCTCAAGACCTCTTTTGAACGCATTGCCGAGGTTGAGCGCGAGCTTGAGGATTCGCTTACGCTTATCGAATTAGGAGAAACGGAAGACGATGAAGAGTCCGTTGCAGAAGGAGAGCGCCTTTTAGAAAAACTCGCAAAGCGCGGAGAGCGCCTGCGACTTGAAAGCTTGCTTTCGGGGGAAGCTGACAAAAATGATTGCTTTTTAGAAATTCATGCGGGAGCAGGCGGGACGGAAGCACAGGATTGGGCTTTGATGATTCAGCGCATGTATGTGCGGTGGGCCGAGCGAAATAACTATAAAATTGAATGGATGTCAGAAGTTTCAGGGGATGAAGCCGGTATAAAATCTTCAACCTTCAAAGTAATCGGCTATCAAGCCTATGGTTGGTTAAAAACGGAAAGCGGCATTCATCGTTTGGTGCGTATTTCTCCTTTTGATTCTAATGCGAGGCGTCACACAAGCTTTGCATCTGTTTCTATTTATCCCGTTATTGATGATTCCGTCGACATTGATATAGAAGAAAAAGATTTGCGTATTGATACTTACCGTGCTTCGGGAGCCGGAGGGCAACACGTGAACACCACGGAAAGCGCTGTGCGCATTACTCATATGCCGACAGGCGTTGTGGTGCAATGTCAAAATCAACGCTCCCAACATAAGAATAAAGCCGAAGCCATGTCAATGCTGCGGGCGCGTTTGTTTGAGGTTGAAATGCGTCGCCGTGAAGCAGATGCTCAAGCCGCCAATGCGGTTAAGAATGAGATCGGGTGGGGGCATCAAATTCGCTCATACGTTTTGCATCCTTATCAAATGGTCAAGGATTTGCGTACAAACGTTGAAAAGAGCAATCCCACCGCTGTTCTTGACGGTGAGATTGATGCTTTTCTTGAAGCTTCTTTGGCAGCAAGGCTTTAAAGTTTATAAGTGACTAAGCTGGGCTTTTTTTGAGGTTTTCGAAAAAGTGTTGAATCCACATGTTATGGGTTTTAACCGTTCCGGCCGGTAAGGCGCCAAATTCTTCGGCCTTTTGGGCGATCAGATAATAACGTGTTTTAGTTTGTGGAGCCGTTTCCAAAGCCGAAGCATAGAGGTAACCCAAGGGTGACCCGTAATCTCCGAGAGCTTTCGTGAAATAAGAGCATCAAAAAACTCTCTTTTTAGAAAAGCATCAATGCCTTTTTTAAGCAAGGCGTGTTCGGCGCGTTTTTCCTTTTCAGGGATCTCGATCATTGTATTTGTAACTATTGCAGGGGGTTTTTCTGTAAACGTCTCTTCAAGATAATTGCTGCTTTGAACAGTGAAAGTCAAAAGCGTGATAGAAAAAAGTGTTAGGTTAAAAGTGTTCTTCATGAATAATTTCCTATTTTTTATTTATTTATACTGATAGCGTTATTGTATGTATTTGTAAATAAAAACAGTTTACATATTGATTTAATTTTTTGTTATATGTTTAGAAATTCTTTATGAATATGAAAAAAAACCTTGTTTTACAAGGAGGTCTAAGTCTGATAGGATAGGGTGTTTTCCATGGTGAAACCCAACAGGAAGGAGATTTTCATGGATCCTTTAAAACTTGCCCAATTAATGTGTTCTCGGCTTTGCCATGATTTAATTACGCCGGTTGGGGCAATCTCGGCGGGTCTTGAAATCATTGGGGAATCCGGCGACGACATTGATCCCGAACTCCTCTCTCTTACCGCCCATAGCGCCCAAAATGCTTCTCAGCGTTTAGTTTATTATCGGGCCGCTTTTGGCTATAACACGTCGAGTATTTTGAACTGTCTTGAAAAACTTGAGAAATTGTTGCGTGACTATTTAGAGACTTATAAGGTTAAGCTCAATTGGCATTGCAGGGTTCCTGAGGAGAAGCTAAGTGTCCTACAAGATCATGCGCGCCTTCTTGTCAATATTGTGGGTGTTATGGTGGAATGTGCACCTTATGGTGGGGATTTTAGAATTTCAATAGAGCCTTCCGCAAAAGGGGAAACGCTTTGTTTTTCTTTTGAATTGACCGGTGATTTGGTTATGTTAAAAACAGAAAAAAAGCGGGCTTTATCGGGCGAATTATCCGATCAAGAAGTCACACCCCATAACGTGCAAAGCTATTTGGCCTATTTATTGCTTGATGAAAAGCAGGCTAAGCTGACCTTTACCAACCTTTCTTCAAGTGTTCTAGGGGTTTGTTTAGAGGCCGCTCAACCGGGAGGGCAGCACTATGGCTCGCTCTTTTAACCGTGTCAACTTTTTTGGTTTTTAGCAGGCTGCCCAAACGACAAATAACTTGCATTTTAAACCCTTCTATTTCTTTCCCTCGTTGTTCATAAAGTTTGGCCAGTTTTCCTTCTTGACGAGCAATTGCTCTTTTTATGTGGTTAAACTGACTTTCATCTGCTGCTGTGTTTAAGAGCTGACGAAGCCTCGATACCTTTTCTATTTGTTCATTAACTTTTGTGTTTAGAGGTTGTGTTAAAAAGAGGGTATTAGAGTAGTTGAACACAGAAATAGAAAAGAAAGCTTCGTTTGGCTTGCCGTGCAGCTTTCCGTCACCCCATAAAACAGCAAAGGGATATTGTCTTATGATTTTAAGGGCTTTCTCGTACTCCATAGCACCGGGCGCTGCTGTTTCATATTCCGATTTTAAATAGGTAATAATTCGGGAAGCCGGAGCCGCTTCATCGCTAAGTAGACTGTCCGTTGGAGAATAGCCTGAAGAAAAGGCTTGTGTTGTGGCAATAGCTGTTAAAATTGTTAGAATTCTGCTGTATTTCATAGAAAAATGCCTTATTTTGTTTTGAATTGCGGCCATTTAAATATAATTCCCAAGACGGTAACGAACGCTAAAAGCGGAGAGTATATAACATGAGTCATAATTGCAAGGGGCGAAAGACCCGAGATAGAGCTTGCCAGCAAAAGCTGGGCGCTATAGGGCAGTAGGCCTTGAAAAGCACAGGTAAATATATCAATTAAACAAGCGCTTCGCTCCGGACTAACACCGTGCTTTTTAGCAAGCTTTTTTGCAATGCCGCCGGATAAGATAATGGCGACCGTATTATTTGCCGTACAAATATCGGCGAGGCTTGAAATGGCAGAGATGCTCATTTCACCAATGCGAGGGCTTTCTTTTTTGTGGCGTAATTTCAAGGCTATTTTTTCGATATGGTGAATAAGAAATTCAAGACCGCCTTGCTTGTTGGTCAAATAGCTGAGCCCTCCTACAAGAAGAGAGAGAATAAGGATTTCTTGCATAGAGGCAAAACCGCCGGCAATGTGTTTTGAAAATATTACAAGGGAGTAGGTGTCTGTTGTGGCGAAACCCACAAAACCTGCAACAACAATGCCGATAATAAGAACTACGAGAACGTTTAAGCCGGCAAGAGCAAGGGCAAGAATCACAAGGTAGGGGATTATTTTTACGCCGTCGTAGGCTGCAATCTCAAAATCACCTGCAGGTGTTGAAACCATATAGAAAATCAAAATAGTGATAATCATCGCCGGAATAGCAAAGGTAGCGTTTAGAATAAATTTTTCTTTGAATTTTGCCCCTTGAGTATTCACCGATGCAATGGTGGTGTCGGAAATGAGAGAAAGATTATCCCCAAACATGGCGCCGCTGACAACCGCGCCCATGCACCAGCTACAGTTCAGACCGGTTTGGGACGAGAGTCCCAAAGCAAGGGGAGCAACGGTTGCAATAACGCCCATGGATGTCCCCATGGCCGTTGCCATAAAAGCAGCGATGATGAATAAACCCGGTAACAAAAAGGAGGTAGGGAGAATAGAAAGTCCCCAATTCACAGTGGCATCAATACTGCCGATTCCTTGGGTTGCGGTCGCAAAGGCTCCGGCCAGAAGGTAAATGAGGCACATGATGATAATATTCGGATCACGAACCCCTTCCAAAAAACTATCCATACGAGCGCTCAATTTCCCGGAGCCGAGAATGAGGGCTAGGGTAATAGCAGGTAAAATCGCGACATTAGGGGAAATTTGATAAAAAGCATTAGGTATCCCTTGTAGAGAAAAATAAACACCGCTTCCTACAAAAATTGCCAGAAAAAGCAATAAAGGTAAAAGAGCTAAAGGATTTGCTTTGTCATGTGGTGGCGCTGAATAAGGTTTATCGGGCATCGCATTGGCATAATTACTTTTTTACATACCGTCATATGGTATCATTGTTAATGAGCCTTTAGAAGAGCCTTTAGATTTTGTTGAGAGGACTTAATAAGAAATCGTCTTATTCATTGGAGATTATTTTTCGGAAAAAACATCACCTGTTTCTTTTGAGCCTTTTGTTAATTCATTTGTGATAATTTTAGTTTTAAGATATATTTTACGAATCGAAAAAGACGAGCCGTTTGCGTCGTCTAAAGAATTCTTTTCCAGGAGGAAAAGTGAAAGAAAAACGACCCTTCTCCCTAGAGCTGTCTTGGGTTATTACCTATGCAGTGATTGCTTATTTGATTTCAACGGATATATATACGCCAAGCATGCCCTCTATCACGCGCTATTTTGGGGCGTCGGAAGATTTAATTCAGTTGACGATGGTCTTTTTTATGCTGGGTTCTTTGTCTTCTACACTCTGCAGCGGTGCGTTAGCAGAAAATTTCGGTAGACGGCGCATTTTCATTGGGGGTCAATTTTTGGCCGTCTTAGCAAGTCTTCTTTGTATTGTGGCGCAGGATCCTTACACATTGATCATTGCTCGTTTTCTTCAGGGACTTGGGTGTGCTGTGAGCTCGGTTATCGGTTTTAGTGCCGTGCAGGATAATTATTCTCCAAAAGAGAGTGCTAAGATTTTTAGCGTTATGGGAGCTGCCTTTGCTGTTATTCCGGCCTTAGCACCAACCCTTGGAGGACATTTGGATCAACTCTGGGGCTGGCGTTCCAACTTTATTGCGATTTTCTTCTTTTTATCTTGCTCGTGCCTTTTATCCTATTTTTTCTTTCACCTGCCTCCAAAAAACGATCAAAGGGTTCCCTCGACTGTTCGGCAAGTGTTAAAGACATATGCGTCGATTTTGAAAGATAAAAAATTCTTACGCTATGGCATGGTAAATTCTATTTTAATTTCCGGCGAGTGGTGTTACCTCACCATTCTGCCTTTTTACTTTATTCAGGTGATTGGTGTTTCCGCACCGGTTTACGGGTATTATTTAGGGGCTATGTTGGTGTGTTATGCCATCGGGAGTTATCTGGCTAATAAACTTATTGAGGCGATCGGTCATGATAAAACCCTCAAACTTGCGTTTATGATATCTATTTCGGGAGGTGTCGGCCTTATCATCACGCACTTGTTTTTTCCCAAAAGTCCGGAGGCCGTTTCAATCTGTATTGCTATTTATTTGATCGGGCAGGGGGTGTCATTTACACCGTCTATTACCAAAACCCTTGAATCATTTGATCGTATTAGAGCCTCGGCCTCATCGGTGCGAAGCAGTATGAATGCCTTGTTTGCGATGTTGGGAACGCTGGCAGCAAGCTTTTTTAATGATTTTACTCTTGTGCCGTTGGGGCTTTATATCATTCTTTTACCTTTCGCAGGGCTCTTGCTCTTTAGTTTTTTGAAGGAGCGGGATTCTTTTTAACTGCCAAAAGACCTTTGGGAAGGCGTGCTTTTTAAAGCGTCTGCGGGGCGGCGGTTTCCCGGGGTATAGCGTTTATAGTTTTCCGGCGACGAATAGCTGCTTCCCTCCTTTTTTGGCCTTTTTATAGCCGAATTCGGCTTGTCTTGTTGAGTTTTTACCCCATTTTCTTCAAGGAGGCTAGCATAAGGATTTGAAGATTTTTCATCGAGATCTGCTTTTTTCTGAGAGGTTTCTTCTTTTTGAGATTGTTTTTCAAGCTCTTTTTCAACCAAAGCGCGTTCTTCGGGCGAGAGAAGACTTGAAAGATCATCTTCATTAGAGGTTGCCGTAAGAGTGCCGGAGAAAAACAGGGAGATGCCCGTAAAAAATAACGGAAAGAATAGGTTGCTTTTTATCATGTGGTATTTCCCTGCTTTCATTTAGATTTTTCGTGTCTTTATCCTATTTGACTCTGGTCCAAGTTTGCGTCTTTGAAAAGAAGAAAACATAACCGGTGACTTCTAATATGCCTTCTTTTGTAAGCCGGATTTTGCTTTCATATGTTTTTCCCGTGCGCGGACTGTATATTGTGCCGCCCGTATAGGTGTTTGCATCTTCTTTATTAAAGCCCTTAAGCATCAAAACGCCCATAATAGGACGACTTCTTAAGGTTTCATCGGGATTTTTTTTGTCAAGCTTGGGCTTGCCTGTTTCCGGATCAAGGGGCTCTTCCAAAGCGATAATTTTACCGCAGAGTTGTTCCGCATTGTCTTCACAATTGGAAATTTGAACATGAGCCGTTCTGTTTTCATCCTCTTTTTTTTCCGTTTGCCAGACCCCTTTGATACCGGTGTCATTGGCGATATCAGGCGTCTGTGCATAAAGAGAGGTTACAAAAAGCGGAAGGGCAAGGAGGGGTATTAAAGCGGTCTTAAGATTTTTTTTCATCTGGATTTTCCCTGTTATTTTTTATAAAGACTGTTGCATTTTTGCACGTCTTTTTAAGAATTTCAAGTTTATCAAAAATTTTTCTATTTTTTTATTAAAAAGCCCGATAAGTTGGAATTGTTAATAAACAAGGAGATTATCAATGCAAAAAACAGGTTTTTTAGTTGCAACAACTGCAATTGGCCTTGTTCTCGGTCTAACTCAGGCTCAGGGAGCCGGTTTTAAGATTAATGAAACAAGAACAACTGCCAATGCTACGGCAGGTGCTGCTGCAATTGGCGGCGATGTAACCGCAATGTGGAACAATCCCGCAACAATGACATCTTTAGACGGTCATCACTTTGCCTTTAACGGTGCTTTCATTATTCCTGATACAAAATTCAAAAAAGGCAGCGGTACAAACGTCGCAACCGGTAATAATGGCGGCAACGGGGGCGAATTTGCTTTTGTACCGGCTGTTTACGGTATGTGGAGTGTTCAAGACAATATGAAGATCGGTTTGGCTTTGACCGTTCCTTTTGGTTTGGCAACGAAGTATGATAAGACTTGGGTCGGACGTTTTCACTCTGTTCATTCGGAGCTTAAAACTCTCAATATCAATCCCAATGTTGCTTATAAAATTAATGACATGTGGAGTGTCGGTTTAGGTGTTTCCTTTCAATATGCTGATGCGACATTAGAGAAAAAGATCAATAATGCATCTTTTGGTGCAGCTGGTGAGGCAAATTCAAAGGTTACCGGTGATGATTGGGGAGCAGGCTTTAACGTGGGTGTCTTGTTCGAGCCTATGAAGGGCACACGCCTTGGTTTAGCCTATCGCAGCAAAATTACCCATGGATTACGTGGTAAGATTGAAAATACAGGTCTTGCGACTGCAAACGCTGCATTTTTGACTGCATTAAATCTATCTAACGGTACAACTAAAGTTTCTGGGGATTTGACAACGCCTGAAAGCTTGGACTTCTCTGTTTCCCAAGAGTTGGGTGAAGCATGGACTCTTTTGGGGTCCGTCGTGTGGACCCGTTGGAACCGTTTTAATGAGCTTGGTTTTAAAAGGCAAGATAATGTTGCAGTTAATGGTGGAAATGTTGGCCCTGTTGAACGCCAAGGTTGGAAAAATGTGTTTATGTTCTCTCTTGGCGCCGACTGGAAATTTGCAAAGGATTGGGTGGCTCACTTTGGAGTGGCCTATGATCAATCTCCCGTTTCTAAGCAACACCGTTCACCAAGATTGCCTGGCAATGACCGTACATGGCTTGCCACAGGTCTTGATTGGTCTGTGACAGATTGGGCTAAGGTCGGCTTGTCTTATACCTATATCTTTGTGAAAGATGCCAAGATTGATATTACAAACGGTGTAAATCCTTTTGTTCCAGGTAGTGGTAACCGCCTTCAAGGTAAGTTTGAGAGCGATATTCATATCATCGGTATTAATGCAAACTTTAAGTTCTAATAATAAAAAACTCTACCTTTCCTTCTTGGGGAAAGGGAAAAACTCAAGGAGTGCGCGCAATCGCACTCCTCTTTTTATTAAGGCTTTTTGAGCTCACGGGCTATTTTGGTATTTTTTATATCTCGTTTTCTGCATATCCTTTGCACAATTTTCTATTTTAAAAAAATAGGAGGAGGGCTTTTATCTCTCGTCTTGTGCAAGGGTTGTTTTTTTTGTACACTTAAATAAGGATTTGCACCGGTGTGATTTTTTTTGGAAAAAGAACTCCGTTAAAAACAAAATAATTCAGGGAGCACATTACAATGGTTACAAAAAAAGATAAGCCTGCAAGCAAGTCTAAAACGACGGGGGCTGTGAAAAAAAAGGCGCTTCCTAAAAGTGAACCGGTAACAAAAACGGCTCCTAAAAAGAAAATATCGTCCGGCTCTTCTTCCGGTTCTAAATATCCGTGGCTCAAAAAATATCCCGAGGGAATTTCGTGGGATGCTAAAATAGAAGAATCTCCCCTTTATGAGCTTTTAGAAACTGCGGCAGCAAAGTTTCCCGACCGTTACCTTTTAGACTTCTTGGGTAAAAAATATACTTATGCTGAAATTTCTAACCTCGTTGATCGAGCCGCGAAAGGGCTGTTGGCTCAAGGTATCAAAAAAGGGACACGTCTCGGTTTGTTTTTGCCAAATTGTCCTGTCTATGTGGTTTTTTATTATGCTGCCATGAAAATTGGTGCCACTGTTGTGAATTTCTCTCCTCTTTATGCGGCCCGTGAGGTTGCGACTCAAATTGACGATTCTAATACGGAGGTGATGGTAACCTTGGACTTGGAGGCTCTTTATCCAAAAGTTTATAAAATGTTTGAGCGTACCGAGATGAAGAAGATGATCGTTTGCCCTTTAAAAGATCAACTGCCGTTTCCGAAAAATATTTTGTTTCCTTTATTGAAATCCAAAGAAATAGCAAAGCTCCATCGCCAAGACAAACGCCTTATTTTCTTTAATGATCTGATTGATAACGACGGACAAAGTAAGGCTGCAAAAATTACGCCCCGTGATGATATTGCGTTGATTCAATATACGGGCGGCACAACAGGGCTACCTAAGGGGGCTTTGTTGACTCATGCTAATGTGACGGCTAATGCGAGCCAAGCGGATATGTGGTTTTTACACGATGGGGAAAGTAAAGAAAAAGTTTTGGCAGCTTTGCCTTTATTTCATGTTTTTGCCATGACGGCTGTGATGAATTTGGCCGTTAAAATGGGCTCGGAAATTGTCATGATGTTCCCCCGTTTTAATCCCGAGGATGCCATGAAAATGATCCAAAAACACAAGATCACTTTCTTTCCGGCCGTACCGACTATTTATAATCTTATCTCAAACCATCCCGATGTTAAGAAATATGATCTTTCTTCTATTAAGGCGTGTTTGTCCGGTGGGGCTGCCTTGCCCGTTGAGGTAAAGCGTGAGTTTGAAGAGCTAACGGGATGCAAGTTAATTGAAGCTTACGGCTTAAGTGAGACGTCGCCGGCAGCGACCGCCAATCCCTTAAACGGCCTTAATAAGGAAGCCTCTATCGGTATTCCTTTCCCCGGAACAATTGTAAAAATTATGTCCCTCGAAGATCCTTTAAAGGAAATGCTTCAAGGTGAAAAGGGAGAAATTTGCATTTCGGGTCCTCAAGTGATGAAAGGGTATTGGAATCGCCCGGCGGAAACGGGGGCTTCCCTTGTCAAAGGCCTTTTCCATACGGGAGACGTCGGGTATATGGACGAGGAAGGTTATACATTTTTGGTGGATCGTATTAAGGATCTTATTATTTGTAGCGGTTATAACGTTTATCCTCGCGTTATTGAGGAGGCTATTTACCTTCATCCTGCCGTGGAAGAAACAACGGTTATCGGCGTGCCGGATAAAAAACGCGGTGAAACACCAAAGGCTTTTGTGAAGTTAAAGGCCGGACGGTCTTTGACGGCTCAGGAATTGGAAATGTTCTTAGAGGAGAAAATATCCCCTATTGAGATGCCTAAAATGATTGAATTCAGAGATGAACTTCCAAAGACAATTATCGGAAAACTTTCTAAGAAAGAGTTAGTGGCTGAAGAAAAAGCAAAGCAAGATGCTGAAAAAGAGGCTTCAAAAGCAAAAACTAAAAAGGAAAAATAGCCGAGCGCCTTTTTTGAATTTAAGGAAGCACAGTTTTATTAATATGTTTATTTAACGGGTTTATAAAGGGAGAATTTTAATGACAAAAGCTGTGATAGCAGGGTACGTTCGCACACCGTTTCACTTTGCGACAAAGGGAGATTTGAAAAAACTCCGAGCCGATGACATGGCGACCTTTGCTGTTCGTGCTTTGCTCGAGAGAGCCAAAATTAATCCCGAAGACATTGAAGATTTGATATTGGGGTGTGCTTTTCCCGAGGGAGAGCAAGGGCTTAATATGGCGCGTCTTATTGTGTTAAATGCAGGACTCCCCGATAGCATCGCGGGGGTTACTCTGAATCGTTTTTGCGGTTCTTCTATGCAGTCAATTCATACGGCAGCAGGGGCAATTGCTTGTGGTGCCGGAGAGGTTTTTATTTGTGCAGGTGTTGAATCCATGAGCCGCGTGCCTATGGGAGGATATAATCCTATGCCTAATCCCAATTTGTATGATCGTCGACCTGAGGCCTATATCGGTATGGGGGAAACGGCCGAGAACGTTGCCAATAAGTATAAAATTTCAAGGGCAGACCAAGAGGCCTTTTCTGTTAGAAGTCAGAAAAAGGCTGCGGCTGCTCAATCTGAAGGACGGTTAAAAGATGAAATCGTGCCTGTTAAGGTGCGCGGTGAAACCGTCGAACAAGACGGTTGTATTCGCCCCGACACAACCGTTGAAGGTTTGGCGACGTTAAAGCCGGCCTTTGATGAAAAAGGCTCTGTTACTGCAGGTACTTCTTCTCCCTTAACCGATGGAGCCGCTGCAACGTTAGTGTGTTCTGAAGAGTATGCCAAAGCCCACGGCCTTGAGATTTTGGCTCATATTAAATCCTTTGCCGTTGCAGGGTGTGATCCGGCCATTATGGGGATCGGTCCCGTTGCAGCAACGCGAAAAGCCTTGGAGCGCGCCGGTTTAGGCATTGACGACATTGATATCATCGAGCTTAACGAGGCATTTGCATCCCAATCCCTTGCTTGTATTCATGATCTTAAGTTAGATGAATCAAAAATTAACCTTGACGGGGGGGCATTGGCTTTGGGTCATCCTTTGGGGGCAACGGGGGCTAGAATTACCGGTAAGCTTGCAGCGCTTTTAAAGCGTGAAAATAAGAGATACGGTTTGGCAACACAGTGTATTGGCGGCGGTCAAGGTATTGCAACAATTTTAGAGAGGATGGCGTAAGCGATGACAGACATTAAATCCGTAGCTGTTTTAGGATCAGGCGTAATGGGAGCCGGTATTGCCGCGCACCTTGCCAATGCCGGTATTCCGGTGATTTTGATGGATCTTCCTCAAAAAGGCATCGGCAAAAAGAATTCTTTAGCAAAAGAGGCAATTGAGAATTTAAAAAAATCCAACCCTGCCGCTTTGATGCATAAAGACAAAGCCAAACTTATTACACCGGGGAACTTCGAAGATGACCTCGAGAAAATTAAAGAGGTAGATTGGGTGATTGAGGTTGTGATTGAGCGCCTTGATATAAAGCAAGATCTTTATTCTAAGATTGAAAAGGTAAGGGGGGCTCATACGGTTGTCTCCTCTAATACGTCTACGATTCCTTTGGAAAAACTGACGCAAGGGCGAAGTGCCGATTTTAAAAAACACTTTTTAATTACGCACTTCTTTAATCCTCCTCGTTATATGCGCTTGCTCGAGCTTGTTAAGGGGCCTGAAACGTCCCCTGAAATTGCGACCCGTATTGCTGATTTTTGCGACCGCCACTTGGGCAAGGACATTGTGGAATGTCATGATAGCCCCGGCTTTATTGCCAACCGCATTGGAACTTATTGGTTGCAAACCGCGCTCTTAGAGGCCGTTGAGAAAGACATGAGCGTTGAAGAGGTTGATAAACTTTTCGGAGCCCCTATGGGGGTTCCGAAAACCGGTGTGTTTGCTCTGATGGATTTGGTCGGTCTTGATTTAATGCCGTTAATCGGTCAAAGCATGAAGGCGGCTTTGCCTGCAACGGATGCCTATGTGCAAAGCTATGCCGAGCCTGAAGTTGTGACAAAAATGATTGCCGACGGCTATACGGGGCGTAAAGGAAAAGGGGGATTTTATCGTCTGAACAAAGAGGACGGTAAGAAAGTTAAAGAGGCTGTTAACCTTAAAACCGGTGAGTATGCACCGGCAACTAAGAAGGTTAATTTGCCCTGCTTGTCTGTTTCTCGTCAAGGTTTGAATAAGATGTTGGCCTATGGAGATCGCGGTGGCGATTATGCATGGTCGGTTTTGTCTAAGGTTTTGTATTATGCGGCGTCTCTTGTGCCGGAAATTGCCGATAACTTATATGCCGTAGATCAGGCGATGAAAACCGGTTATAACTGGAAATACGGCCCTTTTGAATTGATTGATCGTGTGGGGGCAAAGTGGTTTGCCGATAAGTTGACAGCCGAAAATCGTCCGGTGCCCGAACTTGTAAAAAAAGTAGGCGGGGGTACGTTCTTTCGTGTTCACGAGCAAAAGAAACAATACTTTACTTTGACGGGCGATTATGTTGATGCGCCTCGTCGTGAGGGTGTTTTGTTGTTGAGTGATATTAAGTTGGCAACGAAGCCGGTGTCAAAGAACGGATCGGCAGCCCTTTGGGATATTGGAGATGGGGTTTTGTGTCTCGAATTTACCAGCAAACAAAATTCGATTGATTTTGATATCATCCAAATGATGGAAAAGGCCATAGACCTTTGTGAAGGGTCTTCTTATAAGGCTCTTGTGATTCATAATGAAGGCACAAATTTTTCTGTTGGAGCCAATATCGGCCTTGCCCTTTTTGCAGCTAACGTTGCAATGTGGGAGCTCATTGCCCAATTGGTAGAAAAAGGCCAAAGCGTTTATCAGCGGTTGAAATACTCAAATTTTCCTGTCGTTGCGGCGCCGACGGGTATGGCTCTTGGCGGCGGATGTGAGGTTTTGCTTCATTCAAATGCGGTACAAGCCCATGGCGAAAGCTATGTCGGTTTGGTTGAAGTCGGGGTTGGCCTTGTTCCTGCTTGGGGAGGATGTAAGGAAATGTTACGCCGTTGGCTTTCTGAGGCAGGACGCTTTGGGGGCAGTATGGTTGCCGTTGGAAAGGTTTTTGAAATTATAGGGACGGCTCAAGTTGCAAAATCGGCTTATGAAGCTCTCGAGATGAAATACTTTGACAAAGAACACACGGCAATTACCATGAATAAAGATCGGCTGTTGGCCGATGCGAAGGCCAAAGCTTTATCTATGGTTGAGGGCTTCAAAGCCCCTGAAAAAGTTGAACTTTCCTTGCCGGGCGGGACGGCCAAGGTTGCCATGTCTATGGCCGTTAAAGGCTTTGTCAAAGCCGGAAAAGCTTCACCCTATGATGAAGAAATCGCTAAAAGGCTCGCTGTGATTTTAAGCGGGGGAGATACGGATCCGACGGATACGGAAGACGAGGATTATATTCTTGAGCTTGAGCGTACGGCGTTCATGACATTAATCAGAGACCCTCGTACACTTGCACGTATGGAAAGTATTTTAGTAACCGGAAAACCTTTAAGGAATTAAATAAATGCCACAGTATAAAGCCCCCGTTCGCGATATAAGTTTTGTCCTTCGTGAGATGTTTAATTTTGCCGAAATTCGAGCCCTTCCCGGATACTCTGACGTGGGAGACGATCTCATTGATGCGGTTCTTCAAGAGGGTGCGCGCTTTTGTGAAAATGAGCTCTTTCCTCTAAATCGGAGCGGTGATGAGGAAGGATGTACTTGGACGAATAGAGAGGTAAAAACCCCTAAAGGGTTTAAAGAAGCTTATGCAAAATTTGCAGAAGGCGGATGGGTTTCTTTGGCGTGTGATCCGGAATACGGGGGGCAAGGGTTACCGGAATCCATCGAATATATGATGGAGGAAATGGTTTGTGCGGCTAATGTGTCCTTTAGCCTTTATCCGGGTCTAACGAGGGGAGCTTATACGTCTTTGCACAGCCATGCCGACGAAGAGTTGAAACGGAAATATCTTCCTAAACTGGTTGAAGGGGTTTGGACGGGAACTATGAATTTAACCGAACCCCATTGCGGAACGGATTTAGGGTTGTTGCGTACAAAAGCCGTTCCTCAAGAGGACGGAAGCTACAAAATCTCCGGCAGCAAAATTTTTATTTCTTCCGGTGAACATGATCTGTCTGAAAATATTATCCACCTTGTGTTAGCGAGAACACCCGATGCCCCTGCCGGCGTTAAGGGGATTAGCTTGTTTGTCGTCCCAAAATTCTTGGTAAAAGATGACGGCTCTCTTGGCGAGCGTAACGGTGTTTACTGCTCGGCCATCGAGCATAAAATGGGCATTAAGGCCTCATCGACCTGTTCTATGGAATATGAAAATGCAGCGGGTTGGCTGGTCGGAGAGCTCAACGAAGGTCTTCCTCATATGTTTACCATGATGAATAATGAACGCCTTGGGGTCGGTATACAGGGGCTTGGGGTAGCCGACCTAGCTTATCAAAATGCCCTTGCTTATGCCCGTGATCGTTTGCAAGGCCGTTCTCTTTCCGGGGCAAAGCAACCGGATAAACCTGCAGATTCTCTTATGGTGCATCCTGATATTCGTCGGATGTTACTGACGATGAAGGCCTATAATGAGGGTTGCCGTATGCTTTCCGGTTGGGTGGCTCATGAATTTGATATTGCCCATAAAATTGAGGATAAAGAAGAACGCCAACGGGCCGACGATTTTGTCCAAATTATGACGCCGGTTGTCAAAGCCTTCTTTACGGATTGTGCTTTTGAAGTCACCAACCATGCAGTTCAAGTGCACGGCGGATTCGGTTACATCAGAGAATATGGCGTTGAGCAATATGTGAGAGATTGCCGAATTGCCCAAATTTATGAAGGCACCAACGGGATTCAAGCCCTAGATTTGGTAGGCCGTAAGATGAGCTCCTATATGGGGCGTTATATGCGGACGTTCTTTCATCCTGTTCAGGAATTTATAGATGACCATCAAGACGATGAGGAATTGGCAGAGTTTATTTTACCCCTTGCCAAAGCGTTCGGACGCTTGCAACGGGCAGCCGTTACCATTGCTCAAAAGGGGATGGCTAATCCGGAAGAAGCAGGAGCAGCTGCTACGGATTTCTTATCTTTGTTCGGTCATACGGCGCTTGCTTATTTATGGACAAAAGCGGTTATCTTGTCGAAGAAAAAGGTCGACGGGAAGGATGCTTTGTTTTATGAAAGCAAAATCGAGACCGCTCGTTTTTACATGCAGAAATTATTGCCGCGCACGTCAGGTTTATTCTCCAATATCATGGCAGGGTCAAAAAGCCTTATGTCTTTGGAAGATGAAGCTTTTGGCCCTTTTGATTTTGCGGGTTTTAGCAGAGCCATGGAAAGAGCGTCATAATGTCTAAGAGCCTTTACGTGAGGTTTTTTGATCATTTTTTGATAGAGTAGGAACCAATATGAATTTAATTTTTAGGCTTATTCGTATTATTATTCATGCTCTTTATCGTCACAAATTACATTTTCTGGATACCGGAATTGTAACTTTTAGGGTGTTGCCTTTTGATCTTGATATTAATCGTCATATGACCAACTCTCGTTACCTGAGTATGATGGATTTAGGTCGGACGGATTTATTAATTCGAACAGGCCTGGCGCAACTCACATGGAAAAAAAAGTGGGGGAGCGTTTTAGGAGCTGCAACTATTCGCTGGCGCCGAGGTCTTGAGCTTTTTCAAAAATTTGAAATTCATACCCGGGTGATCGGGTGGGATGAAAAATGGTTTTATTTAGATCAGAAAGTTTTAACACAGGATCATGTTATTGCCCATGCTATTGTAAAAGCAATATTTGTAAATCGGAAAGGATCAATTCCTGCAGGAAAACTTGTTGATCTATTGGGAAAAAGGGGAGAGCATACCCCCTCACCGGAATTGCCCGATGCTGTAAAGCACTGGAAAGCTTCAGAAGATGCGATGCGTGAAGACGGGTACGCTTTTGCAAAAATGCACTTTAAAAATGAATAGGAGTAATACAAAATGAATACCTTAAAGAACAAAGTCATTTTTATCACCGGAGGCTCTCGAGGTATCGGAGAGGCCATTGCTATGCGTGCAGCTCGAGACGGCGCTAAAATTGCTATTGCTTCAAAAACAACGGAAGCCCACCCTAAATTACCGGGAACCATTTATAGTGTTGCAAAATCAATTCGTGAAGCAGGGGGGGAAGCTCTTCCCGTTCAAATGGATTTACGTGACGATGAAGCCCTGCAAGCTGCGGTTCAAAAAACCGTTGATACCTACGGGGGTATTGATATTTTAATTAATAATGCCAGCGCCATTCAATTAACGGGGACATTACAAACGCCAATGAAGCGTTTTGACCTGATGTTTAATGTGAATGTGCGGGGTACTTTTGCCGCCTCTCAAGCTTGTATTCCTCATCTTTTAAAATCTAAGAATCCTCATATCCTTACCCTCTCCCCCCCCCTGAATATGGATCCTAAGTGGTTTGAGGATCATTGTGCCTATACCATGTCAAAGTACGGTATGAGCATGTGTGTTTTAGGCATGTCGGAAGAGTTTAAAGATAAAGGCCTTGCCGTAAACGCCTTGTGGCCTAAGACAACCATTGCAACGGCTGCCGTGAATATGTTAGGGGGACAAGCCTTGATGCAATCCTCACGAAAGCCCGAGATTGTTGCCGATGCCGCCCATTGGATTTTAACCCGACGTAGTGCTAAATGCACAGGCAATTTTTTTATTGATGAGGAGGTTCTCCAAGAAGCAACTCCCGATATAGATTTAGCGCCTTATGCTGTTTCGCCTGATAAACCTCTTGTGCCGGACTTCTTTTTATAGTGTTAAAAGAGGCTCTTGGTTATGCGAGGAGATCTTCATATTAGACGTGCTTCCCAAGATGATTTAGAGGCAATCCTCATGTTAATTCTTCAAGATACCTTGGCACAGGAGAGAGAAGCTCCATTACAGGAAGGGATTTTAGAGCCGTGTTATAGGGAGGCTTTTCATAAAATTGATACCGATAAAAATCAATATCTAATGGTTGCGGAGCATGAGAAAGAGGTGGTTGGAACGTGTCATTTAACATTGATACCCTCGCTTACCTTTAAAGGAAGTACAAGATTGCAAATTGAAGCCGTGCGTGTTTCTGAAAAACACAGAGGAAAAAAAGTCGGGGCAAGAATGATAGAGGCTGCCCTTGAGTACGCCAAAATTCACGGGGTTTTTCTTGTACAATTAACAACCGACAAACAACGCACGAAAGCGATAAAATTTTATGAAAAACAAGGTTTTAAAGCGACTCATGACGGGATGAAGCTTTATCTGTATTAGGATCGAGCTTGTTTTTGCGGAACCCTTATAAAGAGATGAAATAAATAAGGGTCTAGACCCTAAATAATATAATGAAAGGAAAAGCATGCGTATTTTTGCTTCTTTATTTTTAGGATTCTTGTTTTCGAATTCTTTTTCCAACGGATGCTGTTTTTGTTGTGGAGAGGGGACATCTGATGATGACTCACAAGAGGAATATTACATAGTTAACCGGAGCGAAGGCGCTGTCCGAAAGATATCGACGAGAACACTTTTGCCCCCTTCAACTGAAACTCCTATCCTTTACGGCACGATTTCAGCACAACAGACTGTTCAAGAGATAAGTCCTTTTGGTGAAACTATAGGGGGTGAGCAAGGTTTTTTTGTTTGTGCAGAGAATGCGCATCGTTTTGAGAGTTGGGGGCCGCACCCGGATGACGTAGTGGCGGAACCTTTAAAGGACGATAGTATTTTAGCCCCTCATAATGCGCCGAGGAATGAAGAGGCTTCATATCCAAATCAGTTGCCTGTTGTCTTTCGCACAGAGTGCTCTCTTAACAAGAAACCTTGGTATACGCGTCTTGCACATTCCCTTGTAAATTCCGGTTGAGGCAAAAACCTTAGGGGCTCTAAGGGCGAATCATGATGCAAGAGGCTTGATTGCCAAATGTAGGCTCTCCGGTATGAAAAGAGCGTCGGCAGCTAAAGAAAAGATTGGCATTTTTGTAGGTATCTTGAGCAAGGGTAAGGACTGTTTTCAGCCTTTGATCTGTTAATTTTTGTTTAACGAATCCTTCAAGATCAAAAAAGAATTTCTCTTTTTTATTCCCTTGTTTAAAAAAGGTCGACCATGCGTGATTTTTTATCACAAAATTCCGGTAGAAATCCTCATCTACTTCATAAGACTCTTGAGCAATAGAAGGGCCAATTAGGGCCGTAATGCTCATTCTCTTAGCCCCCTGTTGCAGCATTAAAGTTATCGTATTCTCAATAATGCCCGAAAGAGCCCCTTTCCACCCACCGTGGAGAGCGGCAACCAAAGGCGCTGTCGGATCATAAAGGAGGATAGGAACGCAATCGGCCGTTTGCACACCCATAATGAGGCCTTGCACGTTTGTGATCAGGGCATCGGCCTTAGGGGGAGTCTTAAAGTCATAGGGTTTGTCTATAAAAAGAGCTGTATTGCCATGAACCTGCTCGGCAAAACAAAGAGAGGTAAGGGGTTGTTGAAAGTAACGGGCAATTTTCTCACGGTTCGCAACAACGGTTTCTCGGTAATCTCCTTTTGATAGTCCTACGTTGAGCGTACTAAATAGACCGGTACTATTACCTCCTTGGCGTGTGAAAAAACCATGATCGAGGTTTGAAGGGAAAGAAGGAATTTGTAAGGGTTTTAAGGGGAGAGTCATAAAATCCTATAAGTTAAAAATGGTGGCAAATCCCGTAATAGCGTAAAAGAGAAAGAGAAAAACCCCAACAAATAACAGGCTGTCAAGGCGATCAATTAAACCACCGTGACCGGGTAGTATTTTACCGGAATCTTTAATGTTGAAATAACGTTTTACGCGAGATTCAAATAAATCTCCCAGCTGCCCCAATATACTGCAAAGTATTAAGAAAGCAACCATAGGCCAGTTAAACCTTTCGTATAAATACGCAGATATAATAAGCGCCGTAGTTGAGGCGCTTAACGTGCCGCCAATAGCACCGGACCATGTCTTATTGGGGCTGATGCGGGGGGCAATCCTAGGCCCGCCGATAATTTTTCCGGCAAAGTAGGCTCCTATATCAGTACTCCAAATAAGCAATAGGAGGCTAATGCCTAAAAGGGAGGAATATTCGTAGAGTTGGTAAAAACCAAAAACCCCAAGAACAAAGTAAAGGGCTCCCGACAAAAGCCATGTAATTCGAATATTGTGGGGTTTATCGGATTTAAAGATTATCATTCCCCATTCAATAAGAATAAGGAAGGTAAGAAAAGAAATGAAGAATCCAATGTAAGCTGACTCGGAAACAAGGATCCAAAGGGATAAACCGCCCAATAGAAGGGCTGTGATCACACGACGAAAGAAGTTGGCCGTAAAGAAGGCTTGTCCTAAAGTTTCTTTATTAATTTTATTAACTTGTTTTTCCATCAGCGGGACTTTTTTTTATTATTAATTCGTTATCAGTGTAAAGGTTATGCCGATATTTGTCCAAAGTTTCGTCCGCAATTTTGAAATTTTTGAATACTGTTGCAAAAATCCTGCTTTTGGAAGTCAGGCCAGTTCTTTTCAAGGAAGATAAATTCCGTAAATGTGCACTGCCACATCATATAGTTACTTAAACGAACAACACCGCTGGTGCGAATTAAGAGATCCGGATCAGGAATGCCGGCGGTCATGGTATGAGCCGTTAACAGGTTTTCTGTAATTTCTTCAGGGGCAACCATACCGGCTTGAACTTTTCGAGCAATGGCTTTTGCGGCTTCAACAATATCTGTTCGACCGTCATAATTAAAATTAATTAACAAAGTCAATTTAGTATTGGGAGCTGTCAGTTGTTCTGCATGGTCAATCATGGCCAGTAAATCAGCGGGGAGATTAGCTCGGGATCCCACAACCTTAAGACGGATACCGCGTTCATGGAATTCAACGAGGTCTTTATTCAACGTACGGCGGAGAATATTCATTAAGCCTTTGATTTCCGTTTCGGGGCGCTTCCAATTTGCCGTGGAAAAAGCCCAAGCGCTTAGATAAGGGATCCCGACTTCCAAGGCAAAGGCAATGGCTTCTTTTAAGGCTTCAACCCCTTTTTGATGACCGAAAAGGCGAGGCATTCCCCGAGACCTTGCCCAACGTCCGTTTCCGTCCATAATGACGGCAACGTGCTCGGGGAGATTTCCGAGATCAATTTGCGTACCCCATTGGGCGGCTTCGGGTGATAAAGGAGTCCTTTCAGTAAAACGCATGGGGTTTTTCCTTTTAAAGAGCTGTCTTCTAAATGTCATCCGTTTAAACGAGAGCTATGTCCGGCGCATCGGCCGCTTTCATGCCGACAACGTGATAGCCGCAATCGACATGGTGGTTTTCACCGGTTACGCCTGAGGATAGGTCGCTTAACAAATAAAGTCCTGCTTTACCGACCTCTTCAAGATCAATATTACGCTTTAAGGGCGCATTGTGCTCGTTCCATTTTAAGATATATCTGAAGTCTCCGATGCCGGAAGCGGCAAGGGTTTTGACGGGACCTGCAGAAAGGGCGTTAACACGAATTTGATCGCCGCCAAGATCAACAGCAAGATAACGCACACTGGCTTCAAGGGCTGCCTTTGCCGGCCCCATCACATTGTAATGAGGCATGACTTTCTCCGATCCGTAATAAGTCAGGGTCAGGATACTTCCGCCTTTTGTCATGAGGGGCGCAGCTTCTCGTGCAACGGCTGTTAAGCTGTAGCATGAGATATCCATGGTCATGAGGAAATTCTCGCGACTTGTTTCCAAATATTTCCCTTTGAGCTCATTTTTATCGGAAAAGCCGATGGCATGCACAACGAAATCAATGGTTCCCCATGTCTTTTTTAAGGCGTTAAAAACTTCTTTTATTTCTGCATCATCGGATACATTGCAGGGGAGAATAACTGTAGAGCCAATGGACTCTGCTAAAGGCACAACACGTTTTTTCAAGGCATCCCCAAGGTAGGTGAAGGCAATTTCAGCACCTTGTTCGTGAAGTTGTCGGGCAATACTCCAAGCAAGGGAGCGATCATTGGCCACACCCATGATAATACCACGTTTACCAACCATTAATTTTGTCATTGTCATGTCCTTGTTGACTGTGGAAATCGTTCTATAAACGTTTTAGACGTTTTAGACGTAAAAAGCAAGATAGACTGTTTTATTAAAAGGGGTTTTTGATTTATCTTTTATTAACTTTGTCTTGCTTATATGGTGAGAATAGATCGGGAGAGCAGGAGATGAAAAAAATGTACTTATTTATGGGCCTTTTAATTGTTTTCGCAGGGTTAACGGTTCTTAAAATGCATGTTTTCCCCCCTAATAAAGCGCCGTGGATTTTGGGCATTCCTATTGCTCATCGAGGATTTTTTGATAACGATAAAAATATTCCTGAAAATTCTCTGATGGCCTTCCAAAGAGCGGCTGAAAGAGCCTATGCCATTGAGCTTGACGTACACCTTACAAAAGACCGGAAAATCATCGTCCATCATGATTTCACGTTGGAACGTCTTAGCGGTTCTAATAAACGCCTTGATGAGCTTACACTTTCAGAAATCCAAAAGCATACCTTATTAGCTACAGAAGAAGTCCCGCCTACATTGGAAGAAGTTCTGTCTCTGGTAGATGACCGCGTCCCCGTTTACGTGGAGATCAAAAGGGAAAGCTACGGAGCGGCCGGAGACCTTGAAACGGAGACCTTGAGGGTTTTGGAAAAGTATGAGGGGAGGGTTGCTATTCTTTCTTTCAATCCCCAATCTTTAGCCTTTTTTGCTCAAAATGCACCGCAATTTTATCGAGGACAAAACTATGAGCCTAGTAAAGAAAAGTTAGGGGGACAAAAGAAAATCTTGCAGGCCGTCCTATCTCAAGCTTGGCAGGCTCGGCCTCATTTTTTTGTTTATAATAGCAAGACAATGCCGGAAATACTCTTAAGGGGCTTTTCTTTTGTTCGGCATCTAATCCCTTATAATGTCAATTCTCACGAAGACTACCAATCTGTTTCTCCTTATGCGAGCAACGTTATTTTTGAGAAAATAAATTTTTAAGCTTTTCGAAAAAAAACGAGAGCAGAGTCTTATTACCCTAACTTGTAAGCACATATTTTGTTTCTGCTAAGTTACAGTGATATCTTTTTTGTTAATATTCTAGTTAACTTTTTAAGCTATAATAAAGCTATGAAATTATCTTTTTCTGCTCCTTTTCTAGTCATCTCGACCTTTGCCGGTGCTGCCGGGCAAAAGCCTGAGCCGTTGCATAAAAGTGTGGATGATATTATGCATCTTGAGTTTTCAAAAGAGTTTTGTCAGAAAATCATCACGGAGCATCGCCCTCGGAATGATGTGACATATCAAGCCGGCATCGGTGCAGAGGGTGAGCCTGTTGTGCCAGCGGATTTAAATGCTTTTAGCGTACCTATTCCTACAAAAATTGTTATTCCCGTTACGATTCATAAGCAATATAGCCTTGAAACACAATCATCGGGCACGCTCTCTGTCCCGGAAGGTAAAGTGACCCTTCCTGAAGGCAACGTAACGATTCCGCCCGGAACAGTCGCACTTCCGGAAGGTACGGTAACGCTTCCTGAAGGTAAGGTAACGATTCCCGAAGGCACGGTAACATTGCCGTCAGGGCAAATTACACAATCAGGCACGGGGGATTTGTTGCCAAAAGGGCATATAAAATCACCTTATGTTAATGAAATTCCTTTGGGTTTTGTAGAATATGAGTTAGAAAGTGGTAAAATGACTTATAACGGAAAGGCATTTTCATCGCAGCAGGAGGCGCTTTTAAGGCAAAAATGCCAAGATGTTTTGGAAAAATCGGAGAATTAGTTTGTCAGCAAAATTGCTAAAAGTTTCTTTTAAAAATAAAGACGGCCTCATATTAAGCGGTCGCCTGCATATTCCTGCAGGGCATATAAAAACCTTTGCGGTTTATGCCCACTGTTTTACCTGTTCAAAGGATATTAAAGCTGCTCGTAATATTTGCCAAGGATTATCAGAACGAGGTATTGCCGCCTTGCGCTTTGATTTTACGGGGCTTGGCGATAGCGAGGGGGATTTTGTTGAAACCAATTTCACAACCAATGTGAATGATCTTTTGTATGCTGCGGCCTTTTTAGAAAAAAATTATCAAGCGCCTGAAATTATGATAGGCCATAGCTTAGGCGGAGCGGCTGCTCTTGTTGCTGCGAGTAAATTACCCTCGATTAAAGCTGTTTCAACGGTAAATTCACCCTGTCACCCAAAGCATGTTGCTCGCCATATGGCAGGCGCTGAAGAGCAAATTTTATGGTCCGGGGAAGCAGATGTTGAAATAAGCGGACGTTCTTTCAAAATCAAGAAACACTTTTTGGATGATTTAAAATCCTATGATATGAGCGATGTTTTTAAAAAGTTGAATGCAGCGGTTTTGGTCTTTCATGCGCCCCATGATTCTACGGTGAATATTAAGAATGCGAGTTATATTTTTTCTTTGGCTCGACATCCGAAAAGTTTTATCTCACTTGATTCTGCCGATCATCTTATTATGAATAATGAAGACGCAAAATATATTGCCTCCAGTATTGCCGCTTGGGCTAGCCGTTATATCCGATTTGAGTGCAGTGAAGAAAAACGAGATGAAAAACCAGGCGATGGTGTTGTTGTGACGGAAACCGATGAGGGGCTTTATACTCAACGGGTTTATGCGGGTAATCATATTATGCGCGCCGACGAACCCCTAAGTGTTGCAGGGGGGCTCGACCTTGGCCCGTCTCCCTATGATTATTTATTGGCGGGTTTAGGTTCTTGCACCTCTATGACTCTTCGGATGTATGCTCAACATAAAGGTATCAGCCTTGATAAGGTGACCGTAGAGCTGGAACACGATCGTATTCATGCTCAAGATTGTAATGGTTGTGAAACGGAAAAAGGCATGGTTGATGTTATTCGGCGCAAGATTACCTTGGAAGGTTCGTTGACGGATCTTGAAAAGCAAGGACTCTTGAAAATTGCAGATAAATGCCCCGTGCATCGCACCCTTACCGGAGAAATTCGTATCGAGACGGAACTTAAAGCTCTCTAAAAGAAAATAGTTAATTTAAATTTTAGAAAAAAAGCCAAAAGGGTTACAGAAAAAATAAGCTCGTTTTTATGGAAAAAGCGTAAGGGGCTTTAGGCTGTAAGATGTTTTTTGTGACGTCTCTATTTTTAGAAGAGTTCCCTTAGTTTTAGTTTCTTTCGCCTTATGCTCTAATTTTTGACCGTTCTTAAGGACTTGTTTTGCCGTTAAAAAGGGGGGGAGCGCGCTCCGAGTGCTTTGATTAAAAAAGGGGGTGGCATTTTAAAAGGGGCTTCCTGCAGGAAAGTTTAAACAAGTCTTTTAAAAACCAATTTTAATCTCGGCTATCAAGATCATAAAGAGTATAGGTTTGTTATTGCCTATAGTGCGCTAACATAGTGCGCTAACTTTTTGTGACCTTAATAGAAGTATGGTTTCATAGGGCGGTGTCCAAGTCAAATTTATCTCTGTTTTTTTGTCGGTCAGGGTGTTTTCTACAGAGGAAATTTAAAGAGGTTTTTATAAAAAAAAGCGGCTTTTAAAGCCGCTTTTTAGTTGAGAAGGCCTAAGGCCGAACACTTTAAGAATGGTATTTAACTAGTATAAATTTGCGATAGCCTCTTTTGAAGTTGCTTTGGTCAAAAAGCCTTGAAGGCCTCCTTCAGCGTCTATAACGAAGCGGGGCATGCTTTTTGCCAGCTTACGCAAAGCCTTTGTATAATTTACTGAAAACCGATCGGCGATGGTCATGTCGGATTCGGTATCCTGTAGGCTAATTTCAGAGGCAGTAAGTGCAAAGATATCATGGAGGTATTTCATGCCTTCACGAAGCGCTTTATCACAAGCCGCAACCTTTTCTTCGTAGTCTTCGTCAAGAGGATTGGGAACAACAGGGATTTTGTAACCGTATTTTTCTGCCAAGACAGCGGCTGCCGGGCGAAGCATTTGCCTGTCATGATTTAGGTTAAGCGTTCTGGAATAATTTGTGGCTTGCCTAAACAGGTAGTTTGTACCGTCAAGCATATCTATGCTTATTTCAGTATAAAATTTGTTTCTGTTAACCAAGTATTCGGCAATCTCATCCGAGTTAATCGGTTGGTCGTTAATAAGCTGATAGTAATGAAGGAGATAAGCACTTAAAGGTAACTTTTTTGCAATTTCAAAAATTTCTTCATCACTTAGTTGAGTTTCTCCCGTTGTAAAGGAAGTTGCGAAAAGAAGATCCCGAGTGTTTTCAACTATGACGCGTTCTTCAGATTCTCCTGAGCTTGAGGAAGGTATTCCCTCATCTTTTTGAGGGATAATTTCAAGAGCTGTTTTAGAGCGAGAAGACTTGAGAAGTTCCACAAGGTCAGGGGTCACATATCGCCTTGACATGTCTGAAGCTTCTTCGTGGGCATCCAAGAAAGCTGCGACTGAAAAAGCTTCAAATTCGGGAGGGAGTTTTTTTGAATCACTTGTTACATTAAAATACAAAAGTGAGCTTTCCAAGATATCAATAAGGCTTTGACGGTAAGCCGAGTGAACGTCCAATGCGAACTGTGTAACCGGGGGGATCATTGCCTTAACAGAGAATTGAGCGCGCTCTTCCGTTGTTAAATCTTTAAATGTTTCCCTCAATTTACGCGTATAGAGATTGAGAATGTGATTTGCAAACTGCTCTACACTGTGATTGGCCGGGTCTATCTCCGAATGGGCAAGGTCGTGACAGAATTTCCCCCAAGGACTCATAGCAATACCATGCAGTTCGCTACCGTCGGTTGAAAGCGTAACAGGCACAGGGTGCATACCTTTATAATAGCTCAAAGCAAGGGTAAAGAAGCCAAAAATATCTTCTTTAGGTTGTGTCATTAACATAAAGAAAGGACGGCTGTGAAAGGGGCTTTTTTCCAAGAGTTTGTCCATTACATCGGTGGGGTCGGAGAAATTTCTATGGATTCTATGTGTAAAATCGCCTCGAGTATCTTCATCGCCTAAATGTTGTAAGGTCGACCAAAAACTAGTTGTAGGATCAATAAGATCAATTAATTTATAAGGGCTTGAAAAACCGGCAATTTTGAAAAAACGGCGTTCTTCTTCTGTTTTGGTCGAAGCCGCTAAGGCAGCTCGTCCAAGGAAAAACATACAATGGAGAACGGTTTGTTGTTCTTTGTCTATGATAGCTTTTTCTATGTCTGTGATTAACTTCTCAAAAATAGGATTAGAAGTTTGAGTTAAGGCTTCTGCTAATTCAACAAGTTTTTCAGGGATTGCAGGATTATATCCCATGAGAGATTTGAGGTCGTTTATATCTCTATCACGCAGCACATCCGGCCGATCTATTCCATTGAGACCGCGAAAATGGCGTGGAAAGGTTGATTCTAAGTCTAATTTCAGGTCTGAAGAGACCGAGGAAGAAGGTGTTGTGTCTTCAATAGAACTAACTTCTAAAGAGGCCATGGCATCGGGGGTTGCTGCAGCCATAAGGACGGCAAAAGAAGCAGATAATTTAAGGGCGGATATTTTTTGAATTAGGGACATTTTATAATTCTCCGAGGTTGTAACTTTTTATACTGTATGTCAAATAGTTAATGCAAGAAAAAAATATTATAAAGAGAGGTGAAGCAATTGACGAAGGAGGGATAAAGGATTATTCTCCTTTTATAAAGTTAGTGCGTTATATAAATTCGATCAGGGAATTGAAATGACAACACACAGTCCCATGGACCAGTTTAGAATACATGAGATTATTCCCTTAGAACTTATGGGAAGTAATATTTCTATTACCAATGCGACAATTTGGCTTGCTATTGTAACGGTTGCCCTCATAACCTTTCAACACTTTGCTTTGCGCAAAGCAACCCTTGTTCCCAATAAGTTGCAATTGGTTCTTGAATCTGCTTATGATTTTATTGCCGGCATGCTCGGGGACACGGTGGGTAAAGAAGGCAAAGCCTATGCGCCGTTTATATTTACCCTTTTTATGTTTATTTTATTTGCCAACCTGTTTGGGATGTTGCCTTATAGTTTTACAATCACAAGCCATTTTGCGGTGACGCTTTCTTTGGCTTTGTTATTTTTTATAACCATAACAATTATCGGTTTTGTACGCCACGGTTTGCACTTTTTTAGCCTTTTTCTGCCGGCCGGTGCCCCAAAGGTCTTGGCGCCTCTTTTAATTGTGCTGGAGCTTGTTTCTTATTTGGTCAGGCCTTTCACTCTTTCCTTGCGTCTTTTCTTAAATATGATGGCAGGGCATGTGATTCTTAAAGTCTTTGCGGGCTTTAGTGTGATGGTAGGAATGTATTTCGGTATCTTTCCTGCTTTGTTTAATGTTTTGTTTGTGGGATTTGAGTTTTTTGTCGCAGGGTTGCAGGCTTATATTTTTACAATTTTAGTCTGTATTTATCTTAACGATTCTGTAAACTTACACTAGAAAAATAATAAAATATAACGGAGAAATAAAATGGAATTAGAAGCTGCAAAAATGATTGGTGCGGGTATCGCTGTTCTTGGTGTTATCGGTGCTGCAATGGGAGTCGGGCGCGTGTTTGCCAGTTTGATTGAATCTATTGCGCGGAATCCCTCTGCAAAAAATGATATGCAAACGTTCGCGTTTGTCGGCGCGGCTCTTGCCGAAGGGCTTGGAATTTTTTCCCTTGTTATTTCCTTCATGATTTTCTTGAAGTAAGGCGCTTCTCGGCTTTTTTTCTGTCGTGATTTAACGGGTAAACGGTCTGAAACACCGATGGCTCTGTATTTATTGAGACGGAAAAATAAAAAATAAGACGAAAAAAGGAATTCTTTCTTTATGCCTCAGTTTGATCCGACGGTTTTTTCATCTCAGATTTTCTGGCTTTTCATTTTCTTTGCGATCTTGATGATTTATACGGTTTTTGTTTCCGTTCCTCGACTCAAGCAGTTGCTTGAAGAGCGCTGGCAGAAAACAGAAGGCTATCGCATTGAGGCAGAACGTTTAGAGGCGGAGAAAGACTCGACGCTTTATGAGGTTGAAAGCAGCTTAAACAGTATGCGCCGGAAAGCTCATGATATCATTGCAGCCACGCTTAATGATGTTGATAAAGATTTATCCGAACGCAAAAAATCTATGGTTACTCTTTTAAAGCATCAAGTTGAGGCGACCGAACTTGCCATTGCGGAAGAGCAAGAGCAAGCCCTTTCGGATATAAAAAAGCACACGCAGATTATCACTCACGATATTGTTAAAAAGCTTCTTCCTATGGCCGGGAAACAAGCGGAGTCTGATATCGAACGATTGTTGAATGACAAATTAAATATAAAGGTTTCCCATGGAGCTTGATGTCGGAGGTTGGGTCCTCGTTTCGTTTTTCATTTTTGTCGGGGCGGCTGCCAAACCTCTCAAGAAAGTTATTTTGGAGGCTCTTCGATCAAAATCATCCCAAATTAGCAAAGATCTAACGGAAGCGGAAGCCTTGAAAGTTGAGGCTGCTTTATTATTAGAAAAGGCAAAGCAGCGTGAGATCGAAGCACGCCAAGAAGCCTCTGATATTCTTGAGCATGCTGATAAAGAAGCCGTCCGAATTCGCGAGCAAGCCATGAGCGACATTGCCTTTTTTGTTAAGAATCAAAACACCCATTTGGAAGATCGCTTAAAGCAACTTGAATTAAATGCAGTTAAAGAAATTCACGATCATATGATTAAAATTGCCGTTGAGACGGCGCACGATGTTGTCAAAAAGACCTTAACGCCGGAAGTTGACGAGACCTTTACGGCTCATGAGATTAAAAAAGTTAAACACTTAACTTAATCTTTCTTCTTATTGTCTTGCCGGTAAATGCCCCCTTTTTTTTGTGAAGTCTCTCGGAAATTAAGGCTTTTTGTAAGGATAAGGCTCATTCAGAGGGGAGGGGTAATTTTTTCTATATTGAGATCTTTATGTTGACGCAAATTTCTGATGCCCTTTTTTGTCCTAGGCAAGGAATCGGATATGTCTAAGATTCTTTAAAAGAGTAACGGGTTCACGGCAGGTCTTAAGACGTTTTTTAGGTTAAGGAGCCTTGCAAGCAGCGGAACCTGTGTGTAATTTGTGTCGAGTTTAATTTTCTTGGTGCGGATCGTTTTTATTCTCTTCTTTTTGTTTTTCCAAGAGGGCTTTGTGCTCGTCCAAGCGATCTAAAATTTCTTTTATCCTTGCCGCTTCGACGGGATCATGCGGCAAAATTTTTGATCCTGTAGGTAAAGCTGTTGAGGTTTTTTCCTGCAGTTCTTTTTCACTTTGCGGTATTATTTGATTGGATGCAAAAGCCTGGTTTTCGAGGTCAATACCTAGAAATGCAGTCGTGATTAAGGTAAAAGAAAGACTCTTAGAAAGTGACATCATTATCTCCTAAAGTTTTTTGCTCCTTTAATTTTGTCCTTGTTAACAAAATGTAAGAGATCTTTACACAAAGTCGCCCTAATATAACTTATTTTGAAACTTTTGTGGAGAGCTATTCCTGCAAGAAAGCGTTTTAAATGAAAAAACATTGCATAAAAAGACTTTTCCTTTGGTTGATTTTGCGCTAGTGTGGGGCATCTTGTGAATAGACAATAAACCATGGTTGCCAATTCTTATAAAGTATGACAACCTGAGACATTATTATTAAAGAAAGATTAGGAAAAACCTATGAGTGATATTAAAGAACGCGTGACAAAAATTGTAATTGAGCATCTTGGTGTAGAAGCCGAAAAAGTTGTAGAAGCTGCTCATTTCATTGATGATCTTGGGGCAGATAGCCTTGATACTGTCGAGCTTGTTATGGCTTTTGAAGAAGAATTCGATGTTGAAATTCCTGAAGATGCTGCTGAAAAGATTCTCACTGTCGGTGCTGCTATTACTTACATCAAGGAACACGCTGCCTAAGGGTTTTATTAACGGACGAAAGCGTGTTTTTAATGAAACGTGTTTACAAATGAGACTAAAAATAAAGCCACTTTTTTAGGGTAGACCTTAAAATACAAGTGGCTTTTTTTATTCTTGAGGGAAACCCTATAAAAGTTGGATTGTTTGGATATGAAACGTGTAGTTGTGACGGGTATAGGCGCTGTAACTCCCCTTGCCGGAGATATTAAAAATACGTGGGAGCGATTGATCGCCGGCCAATCGGGTATCGGTTCTATTGATCATTTTGATACTTCGGATTTACCTTGTAAAATTGCCGGACTTGTTCCCCACGGAACCGGTGTCGGTGACTTTGATGATGAACACTATATGCCCAAAAAGGATCAGAGAAAAACCGATAAGTTTATCCTTTACGGCGTTGCCGCAGCCATGCAAGCCGTTGAGGATGCCGGTTGGATGCCCGAGGATGAAGCCTCAAGAGAACGCACAGGTGTTGCCATTGGCTCGGGCATCGGGGGATTACCTCGTATTTATGATACCTCTGTTGCTTTGCACGAGGGAGGCTATAAAAAAGTCTCTCCTTTCTTTATTCCTGCTGCTTTGATTAACCTTGTTGCGGGTCATGTCTCGATTAAGTACGGTTTTCAAGGCCCGAACCATGCAACGGTTACAGCGTGTTCTAGCGGTGCACACGCCATTGGAGATGCTGCTCGGATGATTCAATTGGGAGATGCGGATGTAATGGTTGCGGGCGGGGCGGAAGCTGCCGTCTGTCGCTTGGCTATGGCCGGATTTGCATCGGCTCGTGCCCTTTCTACAGCTTATAACGAGACGCCTGAAAAAGCTTCAAGGCCTTGGGATCAAGGGCGCGACGGCTTTGTTATGGGTGAAGGTTCGGGGATTGTTGTGTTGGAAGAACTGGAGCACGCTAAGAAACGAGGCGCTAGGATTTATGCGGAAGTGGTCGGATACGGCTTATCCGGTGATGCCAACCATATTACGGCTCCCCATCCCGAGGGAAAAGGCGCTTATCGCGCCATGGAAATGGCCTTGAATCGCGGCAAGGTAAATCCTGAAGACGTTGGCTATATTAATGCCCATGGAACGTCAACGCCTCTCGGAGATGAGCTTGAGCTTGGGGCAATGGGACGTTTATTCGGAAATAAGGTTTCTATTTCTTCAACAAAATCTTCCATTGGTCATTTGTTAGGTGCTGCCGGCGGGATTGAGGCCATTTTTACCATAAAAGCTCTTTCTGAAGGTATTTTACCTCCCACACTTAATTTGGAGAATCCTTCGGAGTCATGCCGTGACTTTGACCTGGTTCCGTTGGTTTCTAAAGAAAAGAAGCTTCAATATGCGTTGTCTAATTCCTTTGGTTTTGGAGGCACTAATGCTTCGCTTTTATTAAAAGCTTTTAATTAATACCATAAGTAGCTAAGGAGAAAATGACCCGTGAAAAAGGCCTTTTCTCTTTTAGCTGTTTTAATTTTTCTACTCTCTTTAGGTTTTTTCTATAAGATTTTTGTGCAGGATTATGAAGAAGAAGCTATTTATCCGTCTTCAGTAACCCTTATCATTCCTCCTAAAATGTCAGCCAAAGCTATTGGAATCCTCTTGGAAAAAGAGGGCGTAATTCCTTCAGGGAAGATTTTTTATTGGTCTGTCAGACTGCGAGGCTTCGGCAATCAGTTGCGCTCGGGTGAGTATCGTTTTCCGGAATTGCGTAGTCTTGAATCTGTCATTGAAAAGCTTTGCCGAGGGGATATTGTTTACCACCGCTTAACCCTTGCCGAAGGTTTAACGAGCAGAGAGATAAAACTTCTTTTGCAGGCAGAAGAAAAACTTCAAGGAGACGTGGCGGACACAATTCTTGAAGGCTCCTTGCTGCCTGAAACCTATACTTTTTTCAGGGGGGAAAGTCGCCAAAATATTATCTCTCAAATGCAAATTGCCCTAAGGAAAACCTTGTCCGAGTTATGGGAGCGTTATAAGGATAAAACACCTTTAAGAAGCAAGGAAGAGGTTGTCATTCTTGCAAGTATTGTTGAAAAAGAAACAGCCCTTGAAAAAGAGAGGCCTCATATTGCGGCTGTTTTTTTGAATCGTTTAAAAAAAGATATGCCTCTGCAAACGGATCCAACGGTTATTTATGCGTTTGAGCATATAGATCGTAAGCCTTTTGATCGCACATTAACACGAGACGATTTAAAGGTGGATTCCCCTTATAATACCTATTTGATTAGAGGGCTTCCGCCGACGCCTATTTGTCACCCGGGAAAAGCTTCTTTAGAAGCGGTTTTGAATCCCCTTATTAGTGAGGACTTGTTCTTTGTTGCCGATGGCACGGGGGGGCATGTTTTCTCAAAAACCTATAAAGAGCATTCTCAAAATCATAGTCAATGGCGGAAAATTAGAAAAAAGAAGCTTCATTTACCTTAAGGACAATCTATTACATGTGTGTTTCGCCTTTTTAGATATTGGAAATTATTATGCTGAAACTTATTTGTTTTTTTACTTCATTTTTTGTCGTTAATGTCTCCGATTCATACGGATCATCAATAGATTTTTCTGATTAATCCCGTAGGGTAAACCACCACCTCTGGTGGTGGTCTTTGAATTCCAAGCATTCATAAGTTACTGTCATTCGCCGTGAAGGAAAATATTGATCCCCTCTAACCCTCAGAGAATATAGATTTTTAAAGTTGAAAATTAGAGATGGCGGCTCGTTTGGCGTTCCTTAACCATGAGCCTAACCGAGAAGATTTTCACAAGGTCACTCAAGACCGAAATTAACTTGACGGTGCCATAATGACTTGTGAGATTTTTGTGAATAAAACTTGTATATTGTCATAAAATAATTTATAGCTATTATGCTTTTACTTGATCTATTTTTTGAAGGATATTGACATGAATACTAAACTAAAAATTATTTCCACCTCTTTTTTCCTGGCGTTGACCCTTGTGGTGCCCCAGGTTTCCTATGCATCTGATGTGATTGACCAAGATCCAAAACAAAGTCCACAACCTGTTTATGAGGTTGAGCCATTTTATGATGAATTCCAAGATGCTTTACCAGGTGATATTATGAAATTAATTTTTATCGAATTAAGCGAAAATGGTGTTGACCCTCGAGGCTTAGAGCTTGTTTGTAAGCATTGGCATAACTCTATGGGGTCATCTCTTTCAAAATGCAACAATCCTGAAAAAGGTGTCTTTGGTCACGCTTACACAACCAAACGAAATGACTTTTTCATGGAGGACTGCCTGCGCCGTTACTGGGGATCTCCCCTTAATGGTTTAACTTTGACGTACACAGATCCAGAGACGCAAGTGGTTAAGCACATGAAAACCTCAGGCTCTGAGCATACTTTGAAGGGTACCTTTGATTTATCTGAATGTGGTAAAACATCGAAGTATCTCCGCATCACGACCAGCGTTGAGGAATTTCTTAAGGTGGGCAATGAGAATAAAGACAGAGTTGTTGTTCTGGTAAGCACTCATGGCTTAATCAATGGCCTTCATGCCGATAAGTTTAAGGATGCCTGCGATCGTTGGAACCCCGAAGTTGCCTCCGTGGGATTGTTTTGGAGATGGGGGGATAGGGTGATTCGTACCAAGGATGATTATGGGTGTCAACTGCTACCGGCGAGTGGTATGATTAGTGAGGGTGCGATCGCGCAGTTTTTGCGCACGCACGGTCACCGTCAAATTTATGAGAATATGGTCATGGGTGGCTGTTCTGTTGCCAATATGTTTTTTGTGACGACTAGCGGTTATTATGACGCCTGGGTACGAAATTTCACATTTCATTTTTAAACTTGCTTTATTGATAGACAATGACCCACGGTATCAGTCGTGGGCACCGTCAAGTTAATTTGAGTTGAGTGCAAAGGAGCCTTTGTCCCAAATTTTAGGCGCAAAGAATTCGGCCCATGGTTAGGGAAGGCCAAACGAGCCGCCATCTCTAATTCAAATGCCTTTTTAACCCTTTGATACCTGCACTTTCGTCATTTAATTACAATCATTCATAAGTTACTGTCATTCGCCGTGAAGGAAAATATTGATCCCCTCTAACCCCCAGAGAATATAGATTTTTAAAGTTGAAAATTAGAGATGGCGGCTCGTTTGGCGTTCCTTAACCATGGGCCAAGACCGAAATTAACTTGACGGTGCCTGAGTCTTCAAATATTGATAAGCTTTTGCTAGGAATCTTTTTTCAATACGGGTTCTGTGGAAGAAACCCCAAATGTGTTTCTTTTAAGAAATTTAACCACCTTATATCCAAGCGAACGTATGAATAACTTAGATATTAACGTTGTTCTTTTGTAGAGAGTCACAGCGTTGATATTTCTGAAAAATGGCTTAAATCAACACCTCACGAGAGAAATTCACCTCAGAACTAACAGTTTTGGGGGGGGCTTCCATAGAACCCGTATTTCAGAGCCTATCACGGTTCAATACCAAAGGTAGAAAAAACTTGAATATGAAAAGAATAAAGTATATGTATTGTAATATTCTGTTAATTAAAGACGCAAGAAAGAAAAATAATGATTGTAAAATTTATAATAAATTTAATGCTAACAATGATTGTTTTTGCAACCTATGGGTTGACTAGTGAGTCAAATACTATCGGAAAATATTCTATTGGATTTGAAGAAATTCATCAAATGGGTATAAAAGGAAAGGGGCAGACTGTTATCCTCCTTGAGCCGAATTTTACATTTGAATCCAACCACCCAGCCTTTAAAAGAATAGAAGTTCAATGCATTGATGTTGGACGCCATCCGAAATGTCCGGAAGGATTTAAAGACTTATCTACCTTCCGTTACCATCAAGGCTTTAAACCTTTTGGATTAGATTTTATGAATGATCAAGATCACTGCCAGAAGGTATTGAGTGTTCTTGTTGGAATCCCATGCAACAATTATAATTATGGTGGAGGAATTGTACCTGAAGCAAAACCCATCTTAGTCAGTTGCAGCCATGCAAGCATCACTGGAAACAGATCCGGTTGGGTAAATTCTATTATAAGATGCGCGAGTTCAGCAGTCTACACTTTTGCCGAATTGAATGAATTTCTGCTTCATGAAGATCACCCGGAGATGCTTGAACAAGCCCTGACGCTCTATCCAGAAAAGAACCTATTGGCCCAAAAAATTGATGATAGTATTTTTGACGCTTTTAAAATTATATTTGATTCTCCTGGACGAGTTATTAATGCGAGTTTTGATATTCAGACTCCAATCGATTATCTGGACACTTATAAGCTAACTTCTCATTTCTTAGATTTTATAGCAGAGGGCCTAGAAAGAACAGATAAGATCTTAATTTTCTGCGCAAAGAATGAGAGTGCTGATATATCAAGTTCTATTTTTTTCAATGATATTTATAATCCATCACTTGAAGAAAACATTAATTTAGAATATCGTGAGAAAATAATTTATGAAAATAATTATATTCGCGGAAGGAGATCAATTGGTTTCCAGCAATATGCTAATCACCCAGTTCTTAAGAGTAGAGTTCGCATAGTGACGAATCTAATGCTTGCAAAATCATCTGGAAACCGCCATTTCTCTCGAACAAATGTTTCATTTAAAAATGGGAACAGTTTTGATGTGGAACTTTCTCCAACTAGCAATTATCCGGGGGATGATAAATGCCTCCAAGCAATCACTTTAACGGCTTTTGGAAGTAATTTAATGGTGGCAGCAAGTGGAGGAAAATTTATAACTGAGTCTGGTACTTCTCTTTCTGCGCCGACAGTTGTAGGGCTGATTACTTTAATGGATGAACATTATAATAAACAGGGATGCGATTACTCAGGAATTGATCTATTGAATATCCTTGATTCAAGCTGTCTTCTCCCAGCTCCAGGACTCGCAATGTATTATGGAAATGGGATCATTGATCCATTATCAGCTCTGGGAATTCAAGAATATAAGGGAAGCGAAAAGGGTGTCGAAGAAGATAATTGTATAATTTTTTAACAGAAAGATCATCATATGGTAATCTCGGCGCTGTCAAGTTAATTAATCCCGTAGGGTAAACCACCACCTCTGGTGGTGGTCTTTGAATTTGTCACAGGAAGAATTGAAAATTTTTCATGATATCCTTCCGCCCACTTCACTAACTGTAGACGGGGATATTTGCGGTGATAGGTCTTTGTCTCTGTTTTATAAGGCTCAAGTGGAAAAAGCAATTTTGAATCATCGTGCCCTCCGTCAGGCTCCCCCTGAAAAAGCTCTTCTTTTGGCGGATGCACCTTTTGAGGATGATGAGGATGCGATGACAGAGGAGCCGTTGCCTGTCATAGAGAGCCCCGCATCATCATCTTCTTCTTTATTCATATCCTTATCCGACTTATCCGCTTTATTATCCGCTTCCGACTCCGGAACCCTAAATCCTGAGAAACGGAAAAGAACTCTCACTTTCGTTGTGGAACACCCTCGAAAGAGACCGAGAGAACCGTCAGCCCGCAAGCATCTTAAAATAAAGGAGAAGCATAAAGCCTTCTTAGAGACTTTGCTAAGTCAAGCACATGAAAAAAATCATTATATTTTTCAAACAGATATCTATCTATTGTTTCAAAAAGAATTTTCAGAAGTGCCCTCAAGTACTTTAAGATTTTATATTTTTGTTGCTAAATATTCTTTGGGGTTATTGGATGCTGTCCCGACGCCTCAAGAAAACAAATTTTCCGGAGAAATTGAGGCGTTTACTTATAACTTGGTGAAAACGAACTTACTAAGCGGTAGGCGTTATAGTGTAAAAAGAACTTTTGGAATCCTTTCCGGGGAATACCCCGATGCGGTTCCGAGGACAGAAGAAAGCTTGGAGTTTTACATGAGGGCGATGAGGCAGGGATTGATTCGGCAATTTAAAAGAGAAAAAAGGAGCTTTCCTAAGAAAATATCCTTTTTAAAGTGACTTTAGAATTGACCTTTTACCCCAAATGCTTTTACTCTCACTCTAAGTGATATAAAGAAGAAAGTACCCTGATGAATTGGATTCGTAACTTCGTTAAGCCAAAGCTCAAAGCCCTTGTCAGTAAGGATGTGCCTGAAAAATTATGGGATAAATGTCCTTCTTGTGAGCAAATGATTTTTCACAGAGAATTGTCCGATGCAGATTATGTGTGCCCTCAATGTGATTACCATATGCGTATTGGACCGGTAAAGCGCCTCGAGCTCTTGTTTGACGGGGCGACTTTCGAGCGCATTCCGTTGCCGGCTGTTGTTAATGACCCCCTTAAGTTTAAAGATATTAAGCGTTATTCAGAGCGTAAAAAGGAGGCTCAAGGGAAAACAAAGGAAGAAGATGCTCTTGTGATCGGTTTTGGAAAAATTGGCGGAAAATCCGTTGTTTGCGCGGCGTTTAATTTTCAATTCATGGGAGGGTCTATGGGGCTTTCCGTTGGGGAAGGTCTTGTAAAAGCTGCCGATTATGCAAGGGAAAAAGGGGCGGCTTTGATTGTTGTGCCGGCCTCCGGTGGCGCTCGTATGCAGGAGGGAATTTTGTCTCTTATGCAAATGGCACGGTCTACGGCTGCGATTTCAAAGCTTAAAGAGAGCCGGTTGCCTTATATCGTTTTGTTAACAGATCCGACAACCGGCGGTGTAACAGCTTCTTTTGCTATGTTGGGTGATATTCATATTGCAGAACCTAAAGCGATGATCGGTTTTGCAGGACGACGTGTGATTGAGCAAACGATTAAACAAAAACTACCCGACGATTTTCAAACGGCCGAGTATCTTTTGGATCACGGAATGCTTGATCAGGTTGTTCACCGCAAGGATCTTAATAAGACCTTGGGTAATATCCTGTCCTTATTACTAAAGGGTTGAGGATATCCAAATAATAGCGATTGCGTCGATTAACAAAAGGGGAATGATGTATTTAACCGCTTTCATTTTCATGGCGCCCATAAAAAGCAAAAGTCCAAGAAGAATGGGCGCAATCACCACAAGAATGAGGAGGGTGTACCGTAACTCTCCAAAACCGATCCCTGTTTGTGCAAGAACCTCGTCCCCATTGATATAAATAAAGAAAGCCAGAATGAATAAAAACAAAGCAGCTATTATTTTTAGAAATTTCATCATTGGCTTTTTTGCCTCCTAAGTTTATATTTGTTTAATGATAGTTTCTAAAAGCATAACACCTATGGTAAATTTTCAGAAAAACAAAATTGAACGTCGCGGTTTAATGTTTGTTTTGTCTTCTCCTTCCGGAGCCGGAAAAACCACAATTTCTCGCCGCCTTTTAAAAACGGATTCTAATTTAAAAATTTCCATTTCTCACACAACCAGAAAACGTCGTCCGGGGGAAAGTTCCGGGCATGACTATCATTTTGTGGATGAGGCTTCTTTTAATGACTCGATTTCTCAGGGAACTTTCTTAGAGTGGGCAAAGGTTTTCGGTCATTATTACGGAACGCCTGCAGCGCCTGTGGAAGAAGCTCTTAGTCAGGGTTGCGACGTTTTGTTTGATATCGATTGGCAAGGGACACAGCAGCTTTCTCAGGCGGCTAGGGGGGATCTTGTTACCGTTTTCTTGTTGCCGCCTTCTTGGGGGGAGTTAGAGCGACGTCTCATCGAGCGTGCGCAAGATTCTCTAGGTATTGTACAAGAACGCATGTCCCGTGCAGCGGATGAGATAAGCCATTGGGCCGAATACGATTATGTGATTATTAACGACGGTTTGGATCATGCCTTAGAGCAGGTACGGGCTATTTTAGACGCCGAGCGTTTAAAACGAAGCCGTCAAACGGGCATGAATCGGTTTGTTAAATCTTTGTGCCAAAAGGTTTCTTAAGGCGTGTTTTTTGCGTAAAGATTTCTATATTTCTTTTGGGTCTAGACTAGCATAAACTTTTAAAATAGGTTTTAATGCTAGTATGAAAAAGGGTTTGAGTGATTATAAAATCAAAAAAATTATGAGGTACTTTTGTGAGGATATTACAGCCTCCAAAACGGCTATTCTTTTGGTCATTAACCGCAACACAATTAATCGTTATTTCAATCTTTTTCGCCATAAAATAGCCGCCTCTGCTTTGAAGGCAGGCGGTCTATTTTCAGGCGAAATTGAATGTGATGAATCCTATTTCGGTGCACGTCGCATTAGGGGAAAACGGGGGCGGGGAGCTGCGGGAAAAACACCCGTATTCGGGGTCTTAAAGCGTGATGGAAATGTTTATGTAGAAATTGTTGAAAACTGCTCCAAAGAAAGTTTGATGCCCATTATTCAAGGAAAAATCCTTGAGGGTTCTACGGTTTATACAGAAGGATGGAAAGCTTACGACGGATTGATTCTCAATGGATATGATCACTATAGGGTCTTTCATAGCCATAATGAATTCGCTCGAGGAAAGAGCCATGTCAACGGCATTGAGTCCTTTTGGTCATTCACAAAAAGACGCTTGGCGAAGTTTAATGGATTGACCGATAACAAGTTTTTCTTGCATCTTAAAGAATGCGAGTTTAGATTTAATCATAGACATAAACAAGATTACCTTCCGGATCTCTGGAAAATTTGGAAATCTTAACTCATGCTAGTCTAGACCCTTCTTTTTTGAGCGAATGATCTCTATAGCACTGCATTCGGGGTTTTAGGCATACCGAACTATTATTATTTTTCGAATAAACAGAGAAAATTTTTTGATGTTAACTTAATGCCGGATATGGCATCCCCAAGGGGATTCGAACCCCTGTTGCCGCCGTGAAAGGGCGGTGTCCTAGGCCTCTAGACGATGGGGACCTAAGTCTATAAAAACTTGAAAGAACCGAATTTTCCTTAACAAGATAATAGAATTTCTACAGGGTTCGACGTGATTAATCAAGGGTAAAAATGCATTTTCTTTGTTTTTTTTGAGCAAAAAAGAGTAAGCGGGAAAAGTTGAGATATTTGCAAAAATTTTAGCCATTCAGGTCATAAAATTTTATCCACGAAACCTGTGTATAACTTTGTGTACAAAATCTTTGAAAGCACCTCAAGACCGCAGCAATTAAGGTTTCGTTAATAAATGTTTAATATTTGTGCAACCTCCGGAAGCCTTTGTTTTATAAGGGTTGCAGTGTTTTTACCCTCTTGCTAAGCAGTAAAAATGTAAAAAAAACATTTAGCTTGTTCATGAAGAGGGATTGTGTGAATAAGAGGCGTCCATTACCTGTAAAATATATGTATTCGATGCGAATAGTTAAAGGGTATTTCGGGGAGGTTTTTTCAAGGCATCGGATAGGTTTTTTTCCTATCTTTCTTTGCCGTCGGAGATTATTCTTGAACCGGAAGTATAGCCGTTTACAAAAGATCGGACGTCGTTCCTGCGCGCCTCACCTATACGGCAAAGGGCTTTGTTGCCGGCGCCTAGACGACATAATTGCCCGGAGACTAATATTACAGGAGGTTTTCTTTATGCCGAGAGTTCATCATAAAATTGCCCTTATTACCGGTTCTGCGCGCGGTATTGGTGCTGCTACGGCGCGCTTGTTAGCTCAAGAGGGGGCAACGGTTATTATCACTGATATTCTCGATGGGGAAGGAGAAACTTTGGCGGCCGCTATTGGGGCACCGGCTGTTTATTATTCCTTAGATGCGTCCGATGAGGAGGCTTGGAAAGCCCTTGCTGAAATGATACGCAAAAAATACGGACATCTTGATATCCTTTTTAATAATGCGGGGATTATCGGGTTTGGCGAAGGATTGGGGCCACAAGACCCGGAGCAGGCAAGTTTGGAAAGTTGGCATCATATTCATCGTATCAACTTGGACAGCGTTTTCTTGGGCTGCAAATACGGCATTGGTTTAATGAAAAAGCGGGGAGGATCTATTATTAATATGTCTTCTCGGTCGGGCTTGGTGGGTATTCCTTCTGCGGCAGCCTATGCGTCAAGTAAGGCAGCTATCCGTAATCATACGAAAAGTGTGGCTCTGTATTGTGCAGAAAAGAAATATAATATTCGCTGTAATTCTTTGCATCCCGGAGCTGTTCTCACATCTATTTGGGATCCGATGCTTGGCGATGATGCGGAAACTCGGCAAAAGGTAACGACCGATATTGAAGCGGGTATTCCTTTGGGGCATATGGGGGAGCCTAAGGATGTTGCTTATGCCGTCCTTTATTTGGCCTCGGATGAGTCAAAGTATATAACGGGTGCCGAGCTTACATTAGACGGGGGGATTTTGGCCGGAAGTACCTCGTCCCCCAAGAAAAAAGAAACGAGATAACGTTTACTTAATTCTGATTTTAGAACTTGTAAATGTTTCAACATCCCTTGATTTTGCCGTGTTAACAAGTCCGCGGTAAAGAACGCTGAGTTTTTTAACGGCAATAATCCAAACAACCAGAATACCAATGACAATAGCCGCCAAGTAAGGTGCAATAAGCATCAGGTCGCCGGCAGCCGTTATGACGAGAAGAGCGCCGGCAATATAACCGCCGCTTGCTTTTGCCAAGCTGTAACCTGAAACATCCACGGCGGCCTTTCCTTTTACTTTAAGTTCTTGATCCAAGGGAATGTAGGACATTTCTTTGGTAGGATCAAACATAGAATATTTACTGCTTTTACTCAAAACTTGTTGGGCAGCGCCAATGCCAACCGCTAAGGTAAGAGCCGTACAGCCGCTCCAGCTTAAAAGAGGTGAAAGTTCCTCTTGGAAAAACATGAAGGTAAAGAAAGGGATCGCCGTTCCAACCACAATAAGGGGGGTGACCATGGCGGCCTTGTACCAGCCAAATCGCTCGACCATACCTTTTAAAAAGAAAATAAGCACAATGGTAATCACACCGACCCAATAGGCAAATTGGGCAAGAAAATTAGCATAGTCTAAGGGATTGGGAAAAAGGAGTTGAACTTGTTTCTTCCATAGAATTCCTGCCAAATTCATGGAAAGACCATATCCTATAACCATTAGTAAAATATAGCCAAGATATCTTGAACGGCTAATATAACGGACTGTTTCCATGAGGGATAACTTGGGTTTTGCTTCTTTTTTTGCTGAAATTTTATTGACTTCGTCATAATATTGAGGGTCTGTCAGGACATAACGATTCATCCACCAGTATAAAACAATAATGCTAAGCCCCGATAAAGAGATGGCGAGAACGTTATAATTAATATAATAACTCCATCCTTCGGCATCGGTAGCTGTTGTATGCCTTATATCGCATAAAAACTCGCCGAGCTTTCCCGCTGCGATAAGAGAAAAATGACCCAGTAAACCAAACATAGTGTAAAAACGACGGGCTTCTTGAACCCTCGTGACTTCATTGGCAAACTGCCAGAATAAAAGGCCGATAATGGTAGCGCCCCAAAGCTCGGCACAGAGATAGAAAAGGCTGCTGCTCCAGTTGGCTATGACGGAAAAGAAATGTTGGAAATTAGGATAAGATTCTTTGAGAGCTTTTAGCCTTTCCGGTGACATGTGAAGATGCTCGATATTAGGATGAATAAAAAGAGCATAGGTAACATAAACACTTAAAAACAGTGTGATCACAATATAGAAGACTGTTTTCCGATCAAAGATGTTGCATAGTTTTGCATATCCGGCAACGATCAGAATAGAAAAAGGCAGAATGACAAAGGCCTTTAGAAAAGGAAGAACCTCGGGACCGGAGGCTGTGATCACAAGGGCATCTTTCATGTTTCTAAGAAGAGTATAGTTAAAAAGGATGAAAAACATGATAACGGCCATGGGAAGGAATTTTTTTACTTCATTTCCATGGATGGGCCAGAACAATTTTCGGAGTGTGCTAAAAGCCAAAGGGGTAGGGGGCGCAGATTTCTGTGTTGAGGCAGTCGTCGTTGATGACGGGGTGGACATATGCGAATGATTCCAGTTGCACGCTCTATGATCCTTTCTAGCAAACTTTCGGCAAATTTGCACGTAAAAAATAGAGATTTATTATCAAATTAATAGTGGATTGGAAAAAAAGCCCAAAGGGTTCTTCTTGGGCTTTTTCTATTTAGGGTTCTTTGAAAAAACTAGGGGGCTATAACGGGGAAAATACTATTTACTGCTGTTTGTGTTGCGCTATCTAAGGGGGCGCGTACAACGCTTTGGGGGCCGTTCATACCCAAAGCGATATAACCGAGTTGAAAGCTATCTCCTTGTGAGCCGTCGGCATAGACGGTATGAAGGACACCGATTGCATCAACTGTGGCAGAAACCGCTTCTGACGGAGCTGATCCGTCCTGAAAACTTTGCGAAACACCAAAAGGTACAGTATCTAATCGTGTTGATGTCGGCATGCCGACAGGCCCAAAATCCAACATAAAATTTGAATCATAGGCAGTTGTCGTTGCAGAATTCCATTGGATGTAAACATTGGGAGCCCCCGGCGCACCGTCTATATCAAGGAGGTAATTTCCGGCATCAAAGTTTAAGATAAGGGGGGTTGCCGTATTAATGGGAGTTCCTCCGGGATAGTTGCGGGAAACGTTTAAGGCATCGGGGGAATCAAGAGAAACAAACCATGTAGCTGCCGCATTTTTTGTAAAGGTTGCAACAAGATCATGGCTGCTGCCCGTATTGTCAACAATGCTCCATTGGTGTTGATAGCTTGTGCCGATGGCATCGCCCAAGGGTAAGGTAAAACTACTTTGTAAGAGTGTTGTTTGTTGGAAAGGAAGCATCGAATCCAGATATCTTACAAGGCTTAAATTATTGCGACTGATGTCCCAATTGGAAGGATCGTGAAGCATGCCGCTTTGCATATTCCAGCCTAGCAAAAAGCGATCATTATCATCTTGGACATATCCGTGATCGTTCACACGAAGGCTTGGACTTGTTTCATAAACAATGCTTTGGTTCGGCATGTCCGGTGTTTCTGTAAAAAGAAAAACCCCGGGTGATGCGAGCAAGTTTGTTGCTCCCAGAATAGCCGTAAAAGTCATGGTTTTTAGTAACTTATGCATATGTAACCTCCCAGTTCAGCAGTGCATTTATTTCACATAATAATCAAAATTAATTACTATGTATTTAAAGCCTATATAAGATTTTTTTTAAAGTAAATATGAAACAGTTTTTAAGTTCAATCAAATAATTTGATAAATTTTAGACAAAAAAATTATTATTTTGAAAATAAAAGGGAAAACAGGAAAGTGATTTTTTGAAGGCGCGCAAAAAAACTTTATGATATACTGTAGAGATATAAAATAGAGTGCATCATGGTTAAAATTGAAACGATAACAACCTATGCGCCCTCTCGATTTAGGAGGGCAGCCAAGTCCGGCTCTCCGTCTGCTTTTACTGTGAGCGGATCGGAGGGGGAAGAGGCTCGGGCAAGTGTCATGAGTGCACCGCAAAGTTCGGCAGAGATGGCTTCTTTATCACAACTTATGCAAATACAAGAAATTGGTGAACGAGATGCTTCGGCAAAGAGGACGGTTGTTCAGGGAGAAATGATCTTAGAGTCCCTTGAGAAATTGCAAAATGAGATTTTAGCAGGCGCTATTTCAAAAAGGTCGTTAGAGCATATTGTGACGATGACAACGGCTTTGCCGGCTCAAATTAGTAATCCGAACTTAAAGCAAGTCATTGCAGAAATAAAGCAACGTGCTATGGTAGAGATCGCTAAAATTGAAATGAGCCGCTGACCGGAGAATTTGATGAAACCTGAAGATTTAACGCAATAAACTTAACAGGAGGTTTATATGGCAACAGTAAAACAACATAGTGATCACGAAGAAGGTGCAGCGCTTGCAACGCTTCCTCCCGATTATCATCCTTCTGTCAAAGAGGACTACATGTGCCCGAAGCACTTGGAGTACTTTCGTTTGAAATTGGAAGACTGGAAGGCCGAACTGCTTCACGAGTCCATTGAAACGATCCATCATATGCAGGCAGAAACTCATAATGAACCCGACCTTGCCGATAGGGCAACAACCGAAACCGATCGTGCTTTTGAGTTGCGGACGCGGGATCGTGAACGTAAACTCATTAATAAGATTAATGATGCCCTAATGCGTATTCATGACGGCAGTTACGGCTATTGTGAAGAAACTGACGAACCTATCGGTTTGGCTCGTTTAGAAGCGCGCCCCATTGCAACCCTTTGCTTGGAAGCTCAAGAACGCCATGAGCGTGATGAGAAAGTGCATAGTGATTAATCTTTTTTGATTGATTTAAAATAGAAGAAAAATCCCCTAAGAGACTCCTAAAAATCTCTAGGGGATTTTTTTTGGTTTTAGTTTTAGTTATAATGTTGTCCGCCTGCCACTTTTCCTACAGTGTCTTTGTTGTGAGGGTGACCTGCATGTTGGCGCCAATATTTCAAATCATTCCGTGTTGCGGTTTTCCAAGCTTTTTCATTATTTGCAAAGGCCTCCGCTGCTTGAAGATAGGAATACTCTTCGCCGCGTTTTTTGGAAGTATTATTGCGTTTATCATAAAGACCGGTCTTAAGAAGGAGAGCAGCCGCTTTTTTCTTTATATCTGTCGTCTCTGCTAAAATAGACTTGAGGTTTCCGGCAGTAACAAGAGTTGCGGGGGCGTTAAGATCAAGTAGAAGTTTAACAGCGGCTTTATTCGAGTCGTTAATTTCTATGCCTGCTGTCTTTAAAGCGTCGGCTTCCGGACCTGCGTTGCGGGCAGCTTCTTCAGCTGCCTTTTTGACGAGAGCCTTTTGTGCGGTATCTGCTTCGGCTAAGCGGGTTTCAGCATCTTTTCTTGCTTGTTCAAGGGATTCATCTACTTTTTGGACGGCGGCGCTGCCAATGGCCATAGCATTTTGAGAGGTAAGGGTGGCGGCAAAGGCAAGAGATAATAATTTGATATATTTCATTTTTTAATCCTGTTTTTTGTTTTATTCAGACAACACATAGCTAAGATCATAAATAAGCAAAGTTAATTAAGCCTTAAAATGAAATTTTTTAAAATAATTAAATAAAGTGAATTTTTGTCTTTTAAAAGAAAGGGGAATGGTGGGTGATGAGGGATTTGAACCCCCGACCGTCTCGGTGTAAACGAGATGCTCTCCCGCTGAGCTAATCACCCGCAACAAGATGTTTTCTTTGTAGCGAAGACTGCCTAAAAAAGAAAGGCCTTTTTTTATTTTTATGTATTTTTTTTAAAACCCTTAGGTTTCAGTAGAGGTTCTTGCTCATAAAAGAACTGTGGCAATAAAGCAACATTTAAAAAAAGGAGAAGAATGAGTGTTTTTACGAGTTGAACTTGGTTTAAATTAAGATAAAGTTTAATTGTTATTATAAAAAACAGGAAGGTAACTCTCATGAAAAAAACACTCTTAGCTTTAACAACAGCCCTAACAGTACTTCCGGCCTTAACAGCGCAAGCCGACTGGACGCCGCCTCAAGTTTATCTGGGTACTCATGCCGGCGGTACTTTTGGCCATGGAGATTTTGACACTCATGCAACTATAGCCGGGAATACTGTGAAATTAAACGGCAGCAAAGGGGAGACTTTCTTTACAGGGGGTGTTTTTGCCGGTGCTCGTTATTTCTTTGGCAATTTCTTTGGCGGTGTTGAAGTTGAAGGCAACTGGGACGGTATGAATTTGGATGTTGCTTTACTGGATTCACGTGTAGCCGATTTTTGGCGCTTAAATTTAAAGAGGAGTTGGCAAATTGTTCCCTCTGCCGTATTGGGTTGGAAGATGAACGAAAAAACAGCTCTTTATGCAAAGTTCGGAGCCGGTATCTCTAAATTTAGATTGATTGAAGGGGATAATCAAATTACGGAAAATGCAAAAACAGATAGAATTGTTCATTTTGTGCCGGCGTTAGGAGCCGAGTATGAAGTGCATAAAAATGTCGGGGTGCGTTTGGAAGTTTCCGGTGAGTTTTTTGGAAAAGATATTAAGGGAACAAGTTCTAGTGCTACCGGTAACCTTTCCCAAAGGACAGAGGTAGAATATAATAGTGTTTCTGTAAAATTTGGTCTTCTTTTGAAGATTTAATATGAAAAATTAACATTTTATTAATAAAACCATGCTTACAATAAAGGGTGGTTTTTTTAATTAATAGTAAATAATGAGGGTATAATAATGAAATATCTAAAAATATTACCTCTTGCGGTTATCACGACTCTTTTTGCACAAGACACCTTTGCCATAGGAGAGGGAGCTGTTCGTAAGGCTGATGAAATTGTTAACCAACAACAGCAGGCGGGATTACTGAATGCTCAGAACCTAACCTTAAATGGGCTTGGCCTTCCACAAGATGCGGGACATCGTGCAGCACTGGTTGCTCTTGGCGGGGCAGGTATTGCTGTTGATGCAGGTAATGTTGCAGCTGCCGTCGCTCTAGCGGGTGTTCCTTTGGCTGTTGATGCCGGTAATGTTGCAGCTGCCGTCGCTCTAGCGGGTGTTCCTTTGGCTGTTGATGCAGGTAATGTTGCGGCTGCCGTCGCTCTAGCGGGTGTTCCTCTGGCTGTTGATGCCGGTAATGTTGCAGCTGCCGTAGCTCTTGCGGGTGTTCCTCTTGCTGTTAATGCAGGTAATGTTGCAGCTGCTCTAGCATTGGCAAATGCCAACGGCGGTGCAATAGTTGTTGATGCAGATAACGTTGCAGCAGCCGTATTGCTGGCTCCTTATGTAGCGGGCGGAGGAGGGCGTCAAGTGACGGCTCCCCAGATCGCTGCTATTGTAGCTGCAACTGCTGTGAATGCAAATACAGGAGCATCAGTGGCTTGGGCCATTAATACAGGTTTTGGAGGACAACCCGTCGGAACGGTTCCGGCAGGTCTTGCTCAAAGACAGGGGGCGCTTGTTAATCATCCTGGTGACGTTGATCTTAGGATTGTTTGGTTAAATGCTCCAAATATAGTTGTTGGAAACGTGGTTGCGGGACCTATTGCAAATATTGTTGTAGGAAATAATATAACTGTTCATACGGCAAATTTAGGGAACAATAACATTGCGGGTGGGGCTCGTATTGTTTTTGACGCTATTAATCAAGATGCCGTTGCAAATCCAAAACGTACCTTCGGAAACATGGCTATAACGCCATAATTCTAATTATTTACTATTTTAAAAAGCCCTGTTTCGAGCAGGGCTTTTTTTTGTGACAACGCCACGTAGGTAGGCCTCGCATTAAGTGATCCTTCTATTTAGGAATACCCCTTTTTTTATGTGAGGCGTTTGTGATGAACTCCACAGGCTCGTATGAGTTGCATTTATGAGATGAAGGTTGCTCTCTGCTGACTCGCTGCCGTATGGTTATTCCAAAAAATACGGTTTTCTTAAATTTGATTTTCCTTTAGAAGTAGAGAATAAGCTCGATCAGACAACTATAAAATCAATCGCCGCCGGTTTTAAGAGCTTCGATAAAGGCGCTTTGGGGAATGTCAACGTTTCCAAATTGGCGCATCTTTTTCTTTCCCTTCTTTTGCTTTTCAAGAAGCTTTTTCTTACGGCTAATGTCTCCGCCATAGCATTTGGACGTCACGTCTTTTCGCATGGCCGATATGGTCTCACGGGCAATGAACTTACCGCCGATAGCGGCTTGAATGGGAATTTTAAACAGTTGCCTCGGGATGAGGTCTTTGAGACGGGCGCACATGGCTCGGGCTCTTGTTTCCGATTGACTCCGATGAGCGATATAGGAAAGAGCGTCTACGGGCTCGGCATTGACCAGAATAGAGACTTTGACAAGATCCCCCGGGCGGTAGTCGGTAACTTCGTAATCAAATCCGGCGTATCCTTTTGAGAGAGATTTTAAGCGATCATAAAAATCAAACACAATCTCACTTAAGGGCAAGTTATAAACAACCATGGCTCGTGATCCGACATAGGTTAGATCCACTTGTTCTCCGCGCCGATCCGTACAAAGGCTTAGAACGCCTCCGAGGTAGTCGTCGGGGACAAGAATGGTTGCTTTAATCCAAGGTTCGTAAATTTCTTTGATTTTTACCACATCGGGAAAGTCTGCCGGGTTATGAAGCTCTAATTTATTACCGTTGGTGAGATCAATTTTATAAATAACGCTGGGAGCCGTGGTGATAAGATCAAGGTTATATTCCCGTTCAAGGCGTTCTTGGATGATTTCAAGGTGAAGCAAACCAAGGAAGCCACAGCGAAAACCAAGACCCAAGGCAGCAGAGCTTTCAGCTTCAAAAGAGAAACTGGCGTCATTCAAACGAAGTTTGCCAAGGCTATCGCGCAGGTCGTCAAAGTCTGCAGCATCCGTTGGGAACAGACCGCAGAAAACAACGGGAATGCTGGGTTTAAAGCCTTTCAATGGGGTTGCTGCTTTGCGTTTTTCTTCTGTGATCGTGTCCCCTACATTACAATCTGCAACGTGTTTAATACCGGCGGTGATAAAGCCGATTTCACCGGGGCCGATTGACTCGGTGGCGATGCGTTCCGGTTTAAAGTAGCCCACTTGTTCTACCTGATATTTAGCGCCGGCAGCCATCATTTCAATTTTTTGGCCTTTCTTTAAAATGCCGTCAAAAACGCGCACCAGAATCATCACGCCCAAATAAGAGTCGTACCAACTGTCAACCAAGAGGGCTTTGAGAGGCGCCTCAGGGTCTCCTTTAGGTGCCGGTAAATCCGTTACAATGCGCTCGAGTACTTCTTGAATGCCGACACCGGTTTTCGCAGACGTAAGAATAGCATTTCCGGCATCAATGCCGATGATATCTTCGATTTGCGCTCGGATACGATCGGGTTCCGCAGCAGGCAAATCGATCTTGTTCAATACGGGAATAAGTTCGTGATCATTTTCCATAGCCTTGTAAACGTTGGCCAAGGTTTGAGCTTCCACGCCTTGGCTGGCATCTACGACGAGGAGGGAACCTTCACAGGCTGCAAGAGAACGACTTACTTCATAGGCAAAGTCAACGTGCCCCGGGGTATCCATCAAGTTTAATTGATAGGTTTTGCCGTCCTTGGCTGTGAAGTTTAAACGAACGGTTTGAGATTTGATGGTAATCCCGCGCTCGCGTTCAATGTCCATGGAGTCAAGTAATTGCTCTTTCATTGCCCGATCTTCCACGGCACCACACTGCTGGATAAGACGATCGGCTAAGGTCGACTTTCCATGGTCAATATGGGCTACAATGGAAAAGTTTCTAATATGATCTAAAGATTTTTGATCACTCATGCTCGGAGTTCTCCACCGGTTTCACTGCCGACGGCAATGATAATTTGATCCATAATTGTATTAATTTCATCGTCGGTTAGGGTCTTTTCAAAGGGCTCAAAGGTCACCGTAAGGGCGATGGATTTTTTACCCTCGGGAATGCCTTTTCCTTCGTAAACATCAAAGATGTTTGCTTCGGTAATGAGTTTTTTATCTACTTTTTTGGCCGCTTGTAAGAGCTTTTCTGCTGCAACATCTTTATCTAACAAGAAGGCAAAATCTCGGTGAACAGGTTGTAATGCAGAAAGTTTAAGAAGCTTCTTTTTATGGGTTTCTTTGGTGAAAGGCAAACGATCCAAATAGAGTTCAAATCCTACAACTGTGCCTTCGACATTAATATCTTCAAGGACTTGGGGGTGCAGTTCACCAAAGACCCCTAATATATTTTTAGGGCCTTGGTAAACGGTTCCGCAGCGCCCGGGATGAAAAAAGGAGGGGGCTTTGGGTTTGATTTGGAGTTTATCCGTACCGATACCGAATGATTCCAGAGTCGAGAAGAGGTCGGCCTTGGCATCATATAGATCAACACAGCGTTCTTTATTGAGCCAATGACGCGGGGCGTGGGAGTCTGTGCGCACACCGGCAATGCGCATTTCTTGCTTTTGAGGAAATGAGGTATTATAGGCCGCTCCCACTTCAAAAAGAGCCGTATTAGATAGCGCACGATCTTTGTTGCGACCGGCTCCTGCCACAAGGTTGGCCAATAGGGACGGGCGCATAATTTCAAGCTCTTTGCTTAAAGGGTTCGAGAGTGTTAACGCGTCTTCGGCGCCTCCAAACAGGTCTGCTTTTTTCCGGTCTAAAAAGGACCATGTATTGCATTCGCACAAGCCTCGTGACGCAAGGCTGCGCCGTGCAATATTGCGACGTTTTTGATTTTGCAAAGACCCCGGTTTGCTTTCGAAAAAGTCATCGAGGGTTGAATGAGGCAGGTTAGTTTCTTCAATATGATCATAACCGATAACACGACAGATTTCTTCAACAAGGGAGGCTTCGCAATCTATATCAAAACGCCAAGAAGGAATGCCGACCATAAAACCCCCGCCTTCTTGTTGAATTTGAAAGCCAAGTGCTTTAAGAATCGCTTCAATTTTCCCGAGGGAGGCCGTAATACCCCCGATGGTTTTAACACGCTTCGGATCAAAGAAAAGGCGATTGCCGGCCTCAGGCGCTTGGCCTGCTATCACGGCTTCCGTAGCGCTTCCGCCGCAAAGATCTATAATCATTTGGGTTGCCATGTCAAGGATCTCCGAGACAAGGGCCGGGTCAACTCCACGTTCGAAACGGAAGCGAGAATCGCTGTGGATTCCTAGTTTGCGCCCTGTTAAGGCTGTTGTGACGGGATCAAAGAAAGCAGATTCTAAGAAGACATCTGTTGTGGACTCGTCACACCCTGTTGTTTCGCCGCCCATAATACCGGCAAGGGAAATGGGACCGCTTTCGTCGGTAATCACGGTCATAGCGTCTTGAAGGATATATTCTTTTTCATCTAAGGCAAGGAGGGTTTCACCGCTTTTTGCAAAGCGTAGGGTAAGGGTGTCGCCTGAAAGCTTCGAGGCATCAAACACATGCATGGGGCGACAATGAGTCATGGTCATGTAGTTGGTTATATCTACGAGAGCCGAGATAGGGCGGAGACCGACCGCCGACAATTTCCGTTGAAGCCACTCGGGGCTTGGGCCGTTCTTGACTCCCCTAATGAGGCGGCCTGTAAACAAAGGACAGGCGTGTTTTTTATCTTCGGGAAATTCAAGGGCTACTTTTATGGGGCAGACGCCTTTTTGGGGCAATATGGGCACGTCATAAGGTTTAAGCTTTCCGATACCTGTTGCTGCAAGATCTCGCGCGATACCGTGAATACCGAGGCAATCGCCGCGGTTAGGGGTAATTTCAAGGTCAAAAATCGGATCATTCAGACCTGCATAGAGGGCATAAGACTCGCCAACGGGCGCGTTTTCATCCAGCTCTATAATACCGTCGGAAGCGTCTTCCAGCCCTAGTTCTTGAGCAGAGCACATCATGCCGCTGCTTTCCACACCGCGGATTATTGTATTTTTGAGAATCATGCCGTTGGCAGGAATTTTTGCTCCTGAGCGAGCAAGGACGCCTTTCATATCGGCTCGTGCATTAGTCGCTCCGCAGACAACCCGGAGGGTTTCCGATCCGGTAGATACTTGGCAAATTTTGAGTTTATCGGCATCGGGGTGGGGTTCGGCGCTGACGATGTGAGCAATGATAAAATCCTGTAAGTCTTCGGCAGGGTTAACGATGCAGTCAACTTCTAATCCCAAGGCGGTGAGTTTTTCTGAAATTTCATCAACGGTTGCTGTCGTATCCAAGTGCTCTTTGAGCCAAGAAAAAGTAAATTTCATTATTTTGCCCCTCCCATGAGAGCTTCAAAAGCAGAAAAGCCGTAGTGGCGTAACCAGCGGTTATCGGTATCGTAAAAGGATCTTAAATCCGGTATGCCGTATTTCAGCATTGCCATACGTTCAATGCCGAGACCAAAGGCAAAACCTTGGTATTCTGTGGAATTTATACCGCAGTTATCGAGGACTTTGGGGTGAACCATTCCACAGCCAAGGACTTCAAGCCAATCTCCCGTTTCGCCTAAAATAAGTTCTCCGTCTCGTCTTACACAGGCAATATCAACTTCGGCAGACGGTTCTGTAAAAGGAAAAAAGGAGGGGCGGAAACGGAGTTCAAGGTCGGGAATTTCAAAAAAGGCGCGGCAAAAATCAACAACACAGCGTTTCAAATGCCCCATATGGATGTTGCGGTCAATGAACAAGCCTTCAATTTGGTGAAAGGTCGGTGTGTGGGTTTGGTCATAGTCGCTTCGATAGACGCGCCCCGGAGCCACAATACGAACGGGGGGTTGTTTGTTTTGCATGGTGCGAATTTGCACGGGAGAAGTTTGAGTGCGTAACAGAAGTATTTCCCCGTCTTCACCCTTGGGTAAGTAAAAAGTGTCCTGTTCTTCTCGGGCCGGGTGTTCCGGAGGGATGTTAAGAGCGCTGAAATTGTGAAAATCATCTTCAATATGAGGGCCTTCGACCACGTGAAAACCCATTGAGCTAAAAATTTCCGTCAGTTCGTACTGGGCTTGACTTAAGGGGTGGATAGCCCCTTTAAGTTCTCCGCGGGCAGACAAAGACACGTCAAGACTTTCCGCTTTTAATTTTTCCGCCATTTCTGTTGCGGCGAGTTTTGCCTTACGTTCCTCAAGTGCCGTTGCAATTTGAGTGCGCACACTGTTAAAGAGGACACCTTTTTCTTGACGCTCCCTTGGTTCCATTTTTCCTAAGGTCTTCATGAGGATAGAAATTTCTCCTTGTTTACCAAGGGCGTTTAGGCGGATTTCTTCGAGTTCAGGAAGGGTTTTTGCGTTTTTAACGGCGTTTAAATAGGCTGTTTGAAGGTCTTCAATATGTGTCATGAAATCTTGAGTCTTTTATTTTGTGAATAAAACATGTTTGAGCTATAGCAAATTTCAGGAAAAAAAACCATATGGCAAATGTTTTATACTCATTCATCTGTTATTAAAAAAAGAGAGAGCCCAACTTAGGGGCTCTCTTGTAAAAATGATCATTGAAAAGTCTTGGGTTTGTTCTTAATCGTTCTCGGAATTATTTCTAAGTTCTTGAAGTTTTGTATCAAATTCCTCATCGTTTACCTTGGGGTAATGAGCAAGAAGTTTTCTGAACTGTTCCAGAGGGATTAGGAAATAATCATTGAGGAAGGTGAATATTAGGTACAGTTGTTGCTGTTCTTCTGTTTTTATATTGTATTCTTTCCTAAGAGTGAAGGCTCTTTCGGCTTTTATCTCTTTTATTAATTGCGCTTCTTTTTCCGGTGTTAATAGCTCCGGTGAAATTTTTGAAAGAATACCGGTTATTTCCGGTACGAGAGTTTCCATGGCTTTGTACTCGCTAAGGAAATCTTTTTTATGATCTTTCAAAGCTTTGTGAGAGTGGCGAGAAAATTGATTTAGAAAGAGAACGGTTTCCTCTAAACCCGCTTCTTGAAGCTTTTGTAATAGTGTCATATCATTTAGGCCAGCGGATATAGGATTGTTTATATGAAGATGAAAGGTTTCCAATATCTGATCATTAGAATAATAATATGGGGCGGTAAAATGAAGGTATGAATCGGCTTCTATCTCATTAAGTAAAAAAGTGTATAATTCCGGCAATCTATCCATAGCTTCCTGAAATGATTTGTATTTAGAACGTTTTTTTTCGTATTTTTCTTTTTGAATATTAAGGTAGAAAATAATGTTTTCATCCGTTTCTTCAGAAATTTTGGTCTCTAAGGCCGGGATTTTAATTGCTTCAAAATCGGATATTTTTGCTCCAAAATAGATAGAAAAGGGGCCAAATATTTGCCCTTGTAGCTCTGTCATTTCAGGAAAGGTTTCCTGAAAGCGAGTTGCTTTGGAAGGTGCTTCAGCATTTTCTTCGGATGTTGGTAATATATTGGTTCCTAGGGCCGGAAAAGCACAAAGAAGTCCAAACGCTAAAATAGTATTTTTCATAACAATAGTCCTTTTTTTGTTTTTAGTATCATTAAATAAATGTGTTAATGATATATTTTTGTAAATAAATATATTTTTAATGTCAATCTCTTTTTGCGTTAGATCGCTTCTTGCAAACTTCTTTTAAGGACTAAAGGGAATTCTTTACAAAAAAGTTTAAGTAAGCTAGAGTGTGAGCATGACTCTTATTCCTGATACAATTTCTTGGCAAATTCAACTTTTCTATGTGGCTCATCTTGCCTTCGCTTTTTTGCTGGGGGCTGTTATCGGGTGGGAGCGCGAACGTGCGGGTAAAGAAGCGGGCATTCGTACCTTTGGGTGTATTTCCATGGGGTCTGCGGCGTTCTCGATTTTGTCACCTCTTTTAGGATTTGCAGATAACTCTCGTATTGCGGCTCAAATTGTTCTTGGTATCGGTTTCCTTGGTTCGGGCCTCTTTGTTCGCACCGGTGATCGCCCGTCCGGATTGACAACCGCCGCCTCCTTATGGGTTTCGGCGGCCGTCGGTATGTCTGTTGGCTTTTCTTTATATTTCCTTGCCGTAGGGTTGGCCATTATTACTGCTCTTTCCTTGCATCTTCCTTCTGTGAATGCTTGGATGCGGGTTTCAAAGAAAAAGAACCGCCTTCATAAGGCGAGAACAGTTTCTAAAAATCAAGAAGACTACCAAGAAGACTAAAATACGCTCTATTTACTATAATTCGGTCTTGTCATTACCCGCCTAACAGTGCAATATTACCTTAAAATTTTATGAAGAGACCCCCCCCTATGATTTTACCGGATAAGACCATCAAAGAGCTTGCTCAGAACCCTGATTCTCCTATGATTGAACCCTTTGCAGATCGCCAAAGTAGCGAGGGTATTATTTCCTATGGGGTATCCTCTTACGGGTATGACGCAAGAGTCGCTGACGAATTCAAGATTTTCACCAACGTTGATAGTGCGATTATTGATCCGAAAAATTTTTCGGGGGAAAGTTTTGTCGAGCGTAAAACCGATGTTTGTATTATTCCGCCAAATAGCTTTGCCTTAGCTCGAACCGTTGAATATTTTCGCATTCCCCGTGATACCCTTGTGATTTGTTTGGGTAAATCTACTTATGCACGGTGCGGCATTATTGTGAACGTCACGCCCTTAGAGCCCGAGTGGGAAGGCCATGTGACCTTAGAGTTTTCTAATACAACACCTCTGCCGGCTAAGATTTATGCGAATGAGGGAGCTTGCCAATTTCTCTTTTTGAGGGGAGAAGATGTTTGCGATATATCCTATGCGGATCGCGGAGGAAAATATCAAGGACAGCGTGGTGTTACATTGCCTCGCATTATTCAAGCGCCAAAGGCAGCTGCCTAATTTCCTAAAAGAGAAAATAAGATCAAGAAAGTTATAGCGTCAATGGATAAAATTCGTATTACCGGTTCTATTTCACCGAAACCTTTAAAGGGAAAAATTAAAATTTCCGGCGCTAAAAATGCGACACTGCCCCTAATGGCGGCTTCATTGCTGACGGATCAGCCTATTAAATTTACAAATTGCCCTCGCCTTGCCGATGTCTTTACCCTTGAGACTTTATTAAATCACCACGGTGTCGAGTCTACCTTTGCGGGGAATACCATGACTTTGACGGCCTCTTCCATTAAAGACCACTGCGCCCCTTATGATCTTGTGCGTAAAATGCGGGCGTCTGTTTTAGTATTAGGGCCTATTCTTGCTCGGGAGGGTCATGCAGAAGTATCTTTGCCCGGGGGATGTGCCATTGGGACACGACCCGTTGATTTACATTTAATGGGTCTTGAGAAAATGGGCGCAAGCATCGAAATTGATCAAGGGTATATTAAGGCAAAAGCCCCTAAAAATGGTCTTCAGGGCGCTGAAATTGCCTTTCCAACGATTTCCGTGGGCGCCACTGAAAATATTTTGATGGCAGCAACGTTGGCTAACGGGACAACAAAATTAATCAATGCCGCCTGTGAGCCGGAAATTACAGATCTTGCGAATTGCCTTATCAAGATGGGCGCAAAAATTCAAGGAATTGGGACGGGGACACTTGTTATTGAGGGAGTAAAGAAACTCTCCGGAGCTATTCATCCTATTGTTGCCGATCGTATTGAAACCGGTTCTTATGCCATTGCTGCCGCTATGACAGGGGGGGAATTAGAACTTGTCGGGACAAGTCTTGATCTTTTGCCGACTTTTAAAGAAATTTTGGAAGCCACAGGTACAACATTTATACCCGTAGAAAACGGTTTTATTGTGAGGGCGCCTGAAGGACCCGTTAAAAGTGTTGATATGAACACGGCTCCTTTTCCGGGGTATCCGACGGATCTTCAAGCTCAATTTATGGCATTGATGACATTGGCAGACGGATCGTCAAACATTACGGAAACCATTTTTGAAAACCGCTTTATGCATGTGCCTGAATTGGCACGTATGGGGGCGGATATAACTCTTTCAGGCAGAACAGCCACTGTTCGAGGTGTAAGCCGTCTTAAGGGAGCAGAAGTTATGGCAACGGATTTGCGGGCGTCTGTTTCGCTCATTATGGCCGGGCTTTGTGCTGAAGGCGAAACAAACGTCGGGCGTATTTACCATCTTGACCGCGGTTATGAAGACATAGAAAATAAACTTAAAGCATGTGGCGGTAATATCAGGAGATACAGGGATGGCGATACGGTTAAAAACGACGGGGGCGCAAAAGAAAATACAGGGTGAGAGGCTTTCTCAAAGGCAAGAACTTATTCAAGCACGACAGTTGTCCGCAGTACCCCATGAGCTTCTTAAGCTGAAAGCATCAGATTTTATAGACCTTAAAGTTATCTCTGCTTTGGTACAAGATGCTCTTGTGCCGGTATCGAACTTTCATTATGACCAAGCTGGAAAAGCTTTTACAATTCTAGCTAATCGTTTTTGTTGGGAGGAATCTCCCGAAATTCTGAATCATCAAAAGGTTTACGGTCGGATATTATGCGGGCTTTATTTTAAAAATGTCGACAAAGTTCAACAAATTGCGTTTGATCGTAAAAAAACAGATCAAGATTATAACCTTCTCGCCATAGAAGCCGATAAAGAAGATGAAATCCGGCTGATTTTTTCAGGAGACTCTCGGATAAAATTAACGGTAAGCCGTCTTTGTTGTCATTTGACGGATCTTGAAGACATGCGGTATACAATTACAAAACCTGACCATGAACGAAAAAGTGCATAAAAAAGAGGGGCTCGGTGCCCCCCTTCTTTTATTTGATAGCATCTTCTTTTTAATCCATGGGGATTCCGGCTATTAGGCCGACAAAGCACGCACCTGTTGTTTTTGCTTGTTCTTCAGAAATATAATGTCCGTTAGTGCCAATATGGTGTGTTGAAGTAACCTCTAAGCCGGCATTTTCAACGAGAGAACTTAAGTTTTCCGGGGTAAATAGCCTTATTATATTTTCCAAAATACGGAGTTGGCCACGGTGACCCGATACTCTATCAATAGACTCTATGACCGTTGTATGTAGGGATTTCGGAAGTTTCTCTAAGGCATCACTATCAATAGTGAAGCCGTTAAAAACATGGTGATTAGTATAAATAAGAGGGTCTTTTGTGTCATCATCACAAATAGATAAGGTGCGATTCAGTGCGATAGGTTTTACATAATTTTCATCAAATATGGTCATAAACGTTGAAAACAAAGTGCCTTCAGAATCGTCAATAGCCACCCCATGTTCGGAGTAACGGCTGTTGACGGTCATGGCAAAAATACCTCCCGGTTTTAGAAGTCTTTTAACGAGCTCAAAGAAATCATCATATTGGCTTGGTTTAAGGAAGTGGAAAATATTGCGGGCAAGAATAATATCAAGGCTATTAACCTCAAGGTGCTCATCAAGATCAAAACAATCGCCGGCAATAGAGGTGAAGCGATCTTTTAATTCAGGCTTTAATGTTTCAACTTGTCTCTGAAACTCTTCAACTTCTTCAGGTACGATGTCATTCAAATAAACATGTTCGGCACCTGCCAACCCTATAAGAATCGCATTTTCCCCGGAAGCACCGGCTATTTCCAGGACACGTTTTCCAGGTGCTTGTGACATTAAGTCATAGAGCATTTCCGGATTACAAGGAAAGGATTGCCCGTATTTATGTTCATGCTTAATTTGACGACGCCCTGATTCAAAAACCCGCTGTAAGATTTTTAAGCTATCCCCAATTTCAGTTCTCGGTACCAGTCTAAGGATATCACTTTGGCTTCTTTGTGTAACTTCCTCTTCCGATATTTCAAAAGCTGATGGTTTTATTGAGGATGAGAAAGCGATGTGTTGCCATAAAAACAGAGTTGAGAGAAATATTGTTATCGTCTTGTTCATATTGTTTTCCTTTTTTATAAAATAAATGATTTAATATCATAATAAAATAAAAAAGTATACAAAAAATAATAACTTAATACTATTCGATAATTTTTCTTAAGGTTTGTTTAATAATCTCAGGTTCTGTTTGATGGTTAAAGGACGTAATGAAGCGACCTTGGCGATCCATGACATATACAATAGACGAATGATCCAAGAGATATTCGGTTGATGTGCCGTCGGGCTTGGCCTTTTTAGCATAGACGCGATAGGCTTTGGCTGCCTTATCGATTTGGTCTTGTGATCCTGTAAGGGCTGTGAACGAGGGATGGAAGTTCTGTATATAGGTTTTTAGGTTCGAGGTCGTGTCACGTTGAGGATCTATGGTAATAAAGAGGGGGGCTAGGTTTTTAAGTTCTTTTTGTGACATTTCTTGAAAAGCTTGGGTCATATTATAAAGGGCTGCAGGACAAATATCAGGACAAAAACTATAACCAAAATAGACGACCATGTATTTGCCCTTGTAATCGGCATCTGTACGTCTTTTTCCGTCTTGATCTATCAGGGTAAAAGGCCCTCCGACGGTTGCCTGCCCGTAAGTTTTTCCCACACGAACCGAAGCAACGCTTGTTGTTGTCGTATTATCGTTATTTTCTCGGGCTGTTTCTTGGAATCGGTAGGTGATGAAAGAAGCAGCAGCTGCAACCACACCGATAATCACAACGGCTATAAAAAACTTCGCTCTCATGACATTACTCTTGTTACTCTTTTTTCTCCTTTAAATTATAGAGGTTTGGGAAAATAGATCAAGATATAGTCATTTCAAAAGAAATTCCGGACGTTGTTTTTTCAAAACTTATATTTAAAGATAAATAATGGCATTTTTTACTTGCAATATTTTTTTTGATGGCAATATATATGTGTATATATATTTTAATTGAAGGATGTTTTGCAGTGAAAAATAATTTTCTATTTTGTTCTATGTGTTCCCTTTCAACGGCTTTGGCTTTAACCCTTTCCCAAGAAGTCTTAGCTTCTTCTGTTCTTGATGTTTCTTCCTCTGCCTTTGAGGAAGAAAGACAAGTGAAAACAGATTTTACGGTAAAAAGCTTTTTTGCGCATGGCACGGTTGAACCACAAGGGAATCATGACGCTTTGATGCAAGTTGTGGCAGGAAAAAAGGTGCAAAGTTCAAATAAGGAGCAGGCGAAAGATCATTTTTATAAAGCCGCTCGTTTAAAGGATCCTCGGGGAATGATTGAGCTTGCCTACGTTTATTATGATGAGAAGTCTTTGGCGGAGGCAATGCGTTGGGCAACCTTAGCTTATCATACACATCATTCGGGAACAGGAAATCCCTATGATTACGCAACAACTTTTTTTAAAAAAGTGCGCGATGATTTAGAGCCGGAGAAAAAGAATAAGTATAAAAGCCGTGATAAATTTGATGATAAAAAGACTTTGAAATTAGCAATTCGTGAATTTTTAGCCTCACCTTATTTTGAAGATAGAATGCATACTTCGAAAATTGTATGGGCTCTCACCTTAGAGCCTTTTTATGAGAGGGCTCTTGCAAAATCTAAGCGGATTTTTCTTTTGGGACTTACGCAAAATCCTCCGGTAGAGACGATTGCTCGTTTTATAAGTTCTCGCCATGCTTCTGATTTAGAGAAATTAATGACTCTTTCTCGGGAAGTTGCTCTCTCAAAAGGAGAAACAGAGCAGCAAGGCTTGTTGTTTTTGAGCCGGGTTCTTGAGAGGCAATCAGATTCAAGGGTTTTCAAAGTATTTGAAAGAATTAATACACCGGAAAGTTTAGAACGCTGTGGGCAGATTTTGGTTAAACAGGCGCTTTCCGAGGACACAAAGAATCCTGTTCGTAATCTTCTTCTTCAAAAAGCAATTAAATTTTTTGAACGTTCCGCCTCCCCTGCAAGCTATAATTTGATAGGTGATCTTTACATGCATTACATGTTTGAAGATAAAGAAAGATATCAAAAGGCTTTTAAGTCTTATGAGCGTAGTACTTTAGTTGATTCTCTTTTAAATATAGCTGAAATTATCCGCTACGGCCACCATGGAGAACAGCCCGATCCCGAGAAAGCAAGAGAAATGCTTCTTTCTTTGAAAGAACAATTAGAAAAAGATCCTAGCTCAAAAGAATCTAACACTGTTCTTCCTTATGTATACAACAATCTTGGCTCTATTGCTCAAGCCTTGGGAGATATAGAAACTGCTTCAGAGTTCTATCTTAAATCAGGTACGGATTTAGCCTTGAATTCTTTGGCAATTATTTTGCAAAGGAGCGGGGAAGGGGAAGAGGCTTTAAGAATTTACCAAGGTATCGGTTCTATTGAAGCAAGATTAAATATTAATTACAGTCTATATGATAAGCAGGAACTTTCAGCAGAAGAGTATTTTGATATTTTAGGAAAAATGTTAGCTGAAAATCCTACCCCTGTAGAGGCGGGTTATATCCTTGTTCAGATGACATTTATTAAGAAAACGGATAACCCTCTTTTTCAAGATGCCTTACGAGATTTTAATGAATCTTCTTATAAAGTTCCGGAAATAGAGAGGTTAATTATTTTTTCACAGTTATCCTTTTTAAATAAGGATTATGATCAGGCGCGCTTGTATTTGAGCAAACTTGTTCTTGGAGCTTCGGTAGCGGGCATAGAGCTTTTAAAGCAGCTTGATAAGTTGGAAGAAGAGGCAGAAGCGCGCCTCTTGGAAGAGAAATCTGAGGTTGTTTCCGAGCCTTTTTTTCCTGAAGGTCTTGCACCTTTATTTAGTTTGCCGGATAGAAAAATAAATTTCTTGAAAGAAGATAAAACTCATACGGATTTTTTTGATAGTGAACGCAAAGATGAGAGTCCGTCTATAGCTGAAGCCTCGACTTCTTCAAGCACGTCTTTACTTCCTAAGCTATCAAAAGCTGAAAAAAAGGCAATAAAAGAAGAAAAAGCAGCTGAGAAAAATTTAAAAGCACAAGCTAGAATTCAAAGAAAAATAGAGAAGAAGGTCGCTAACGGGGATTTAGAATTAGCTCCGTTAGAAGGAAGAGGAAACTTGAAGGAGATTACTTATGTGTTCTCCGGAGATTCCGATATGGAGAAAGCATTTAACGAATTGCAAACAAGTAGCTTGAAATTCCAAGAGCTTTTGAGTGACATCAGAGAGCAACCTTGGGCAACAACGGGTAGTGGGAAGCCTGAAGTTCTAAAAGGGGTTTATAAAGGGCATAAGAGTTGTATTTCACGCCGCTTGAATCACGAAGATCGCTTTGTTTATAAGGTGACAGGACCCGGGGAAATTCTTGTATTAAGCGTTGAGGGACATTACAAATAAATATTTTTTAATTATATATGTCTTTTTATTTTGATAAAGTTGACTTGTAAAAATTATTATGTATATTAGGTATTATTAAATAGTATAAGTTTTTTGTTTGATTAATTTGAAAGGCCTCTGCATGAGCAGGGGTCTTTTTTTTATGGCAGTTTTTAAAGGGTTTTTAATAAGGGAGAGAAATATGGCTATTTTATCGCCGCTTAAATGGGGAAGCGCAGGCTTCAAAAAGCTTCAGCAAAAAAAGAAGGTGCAGGAAAAAGCAAGCAGTGTCGGTTCTATGGTGGCTTATAATCATTTGGGCAGACCCGTTTGGACACCGCGTAACTATGAGGCTCTTACCGTTCAAGGATTTCGGAAAAACGTCATTGTTTATCGCTGTGTGAACTTGATTGCCAGAGGAGCTGCCAGTGTGCCGTGGCGTCTTTATCAGGGGGAAGACGAGCTGGTAAAGCATCCCTTATTGGATTTGTTACAGCGTCCTTCGGTTCTTCAAGCAGGTAGCGCCTTTATCGAGTCAACTCTTGGCTATTTGCTTCTTTCAGGGAACAGTTATATAGAATTTGTTCGGGGAAGCGATCACACGGCTTTACCGAAAGAGCTCTATGCGTTAAGACCCGATCGGATCAAGGTTATCCCGGGATTTCACGGATTACCCCTTGGGTTTGAATATAGTGTTGATTCAAAAAAGCAAGTGATCCCCGCCGATCCCGTGACGGGGGAGTCGGACATATTGCATTTGAAACTGTTTAATCCTTTAAATGATTGGTATGGAATGAGCCCGATTGAAGCGGCAGCTTGTGCCATTGATCAGCATAATACGGTCGCATCGCATAATTTGGCTTTGCTGCAAAACGGGGGGCTGCCTTCGGGAGCTTTGATGGTTAATCAGGGTAAGGGCCCTCAAAACGCTTTGACATCGGATCAACTGGATGACTTGCGCCTTGATCTTCAAAAAATTGTAGAAGGCCAAAAAAACGCCGGCCGTGTGATGATTTTGGAGGGAGATTTTAAATGGCAGGAAATGGGGCTTTCTCCAAAGGATCTTGATTTTATCGAAGGTAAATTATTGAGTGCTCGGGAAATTGCTCAGGCATTTAATGTGCCGCCGATGTTGGTTGGTGTTTCGGGCGATTCTACCTTTGCCAATTATAAGGAGGCACGGTTTCATTTGTGGGAGGATACGATTTTGCCTTTACTGGATTATCTTGCCGATGAGTTAAATCTCCGGTTAGGCAAGCAATTTGGAGAGGATTTGCGTTTATCTTATGACATCGATGCAATCCCGGCCTTAGCGCCTCGCCGTGAAGAGGCTTGGGCAAAAGTTGCAAAAGCTGATTTCTTGACATTGAATGAAAAGCGTAAGGCTGTTGGATATGGGCCTGTGGAAAATGGTGATTTTGTGCCCGGTATTACTAAAATAGGAGCCTAAAAACGATGACAATAGAACACAAAAAATCTTTTATAAAAATGAATTTTGATCTTGAAACAAAATCTCGGGGGCAAGCTCTATTTAAGGGGTATGCAAGTATTTTTGATGAAGTGGACTCGCAAAATGATCGTGTTGTGCGGGGGGCTTTTCAAAAGAGTTTACAAGCGGCAGCTAAGGCCGGGCAACTGCCGAAAATGTTGTGGCAACACAATGAAAAAGAACTTATTGGTCTTTGGACGACAATTAGAGAAGATGCCAAAGGTCTTTATGTTGAAGGTAAGTTATTAACCGATGTGGCGAAGGCGAAAGAAGCCCAAGCCCTTATTCAAGAAAAAGCTCTTGACGGGCTCTCTATCGGATATATCGTCAAGCAAGCTTTGCGGGGAAAGGAAAGAGGAGCAGTTCGTTTACTAACAGAAGTGGAACTCCTTGAAATTTCTCTGGTCACCTTTCCGGCCAATGCCGGGGCTCGTATTTCGGTTTAAAATCTTTTAAATCGGAAAAAAGCGTCGAAAGCCTTCGACGCTATTAACAAAAGAAGGAAAAAAACATGACAACCTCTGTTGCAAAAACGGTGGATACTCTTGTGCAAGCTTTTCAAGAGTACAAATCAGAAAATGATAGGCGTTTTGAAAAACTTGATCAGGGAATCGGTGAAAAATCATCCCGACAAGAAAAATATGAAATTGCAAAAAACAGGCCTCAAATGACATCTTATGAAGGAGATATAAATATGGAAATAACAGAATATAAAACGGCTTTTACGTCTTATGTGCGCCGTGGGGAAGAATCTTCCTTACAAGCGCTCGAGAAAAAAAGCCTTTCAACCTTAGCAGATAGCGACGGCGGATATATGATTCCTCAGACTCTTGTTGCGAAGCTTGAGAAAGATTTATCAGACGTGAGCATTGTGCGTCGCCTCTCTAATGTCATGCAAGTCTCTTCTAGTTCAGTAGATTTATTGCTCAACAAAACAGGTGCTGCGGCAGGATGGACCGGTGAACAAGATGACCGTGATGTAACGGATTCACCTCAAGTCCAAAAGCTGGTTGTACCCGTTCATGAAATGTACGCAAAACCTCGGGCGACACAAAAATTGCTGGATGACGCGAGTATCAATGTTGAACAGTGGTTGTCCGATTCTATTGCTCACCGTTTGGCCGCCCTTGAAAATAGGGCGTTCCTTTATGGAGACGGGGATAAAAAGCCAACGGGTATCTTGTCTTATGAAACGGCGGAGGAAGCGTCTTGGGGACATTTTGCGCATGTGGATTATGATAACGCAAACCTTATTGATAATTTGGTCGATATGTTTGCCGGCATCAAAGGCGAATACCTTAACGGAGCTGCATGGCTTATGTCACGCGCAACCCTTGCTATTGTTCGCAAATTAAAGGATCAAGACGGTCGTCATATTTGGCAACCTAGCCTTGATGCAGCAGCTCCGTCAACGCTTCTCGGATATAAGGTTGAGATCTGTGACGAACTTCCGGCCTTAGGAACCAACGGCTCCGGTGTTTCCGTTATTTTCGGTAATTTTAATAGAGCCTACCAAATTGTGGATCGCCAAGGAGCAACTGTTTTGCGCGATCCTTATTCTGCAAAACCATATGTTGAATTCTATACAACAAAACGCGTCGGCGGAAATGTGGTGAATTTTGAGTCTCTTGTGATGTTAAAAAATCCTGAAGAATAAGGTAAAGGGGGGGCAGAGATTTTTTAGGCATTTCTATTTTTTTAGGATAACTTTTGTTTCTCTGCCCTTTTTTAAAAAAGATTTAATAATCCGGTAACGTTTCACCGTTATTTTAGCATTGATATACAAATAGGAGAGCTTTGATGGCCCTTAAGAAAATAGCAGTTTTGGGGGAAGAGCCCATTGGCCTTGAGCTTGCAAAAGCTTATCTGCGCGTGGAGCACGATAATGAAGACGGCTTGATTGAGAGCTTTATTTCAACAGCGCGTGCATCCGTAGAGGCTTATACATCACGGGCGCTCATTAAGCAAAAATGGCAACTTACCCTTAATGCAGGTTATGCCGTTGCTCGTAGTGATGAGGCGTATCTGACAGGCCGTAAAAGCAGAGGGGAGCAGGGTATAGAATTGCCGAGATCTCCCTTTGTAGAGTTATGTTCCGACCCCGTTTTACATACTGAATACGGAGAGAAAAGCCTAAAAGATTTTAGAGTAGATACGGCTGCTCGAGCAGCTCATATCCATTTTGGCCCTTCTGCACAATCCTTGCTTCACGGGACGGGAAGTATTCAAATTGAGTTTATTGCAGGCTATGATGACGGAAAATTGCCCGAGCCTTTAAAGCAGGGCGTGCTTATGGTTTTGGCTCAACTTTATGAGAATAGAATAGCCGTGAATGATAATCCGGGTATGACGGGAGAGTTTCATCAAGGAATACTAACCCTCATAAAACCCTATCAAGTCAAACGTTTAGCCTAAAGGACTTGTTTTTTAAGGCCTTAAAAGCTTTGTGAGATAGTTTTACAACCTCCTTTAATGAGATTTATATCATGAAACCAAGTTTTACAGAACTGCGGGAGCATTTGCTCGTGCAAAAAAAAGTTGCCCGAGATGATGGTTTTGGGGGATTAAAAGAACTCTGGGAAGAGCATCCGCCTTTATGGGCAAAGGTTGATTTCGCGTCTTCTAAGGATATTACCACTCGCTCTTTGCGTAACGTATTAGGCAGTGGAGCGGTTCTTCGGAAATCTCTTTATCGTGTGACCTTGCGCCATAATAAAGCACTACCGGAACAGTTGCGTTTCAAGCGCGACGGTAAAATACTGCAGACCGTAAGTTGTCCGATCCATGAAAGTGAAAACACAGGATATACAACGCTTTTTGCCGTTGAGTTATAGGAAGAAGTTATAATGGAAAAAGATGTTTTTAAAGCCTTAAAAGAGGCATTTAGTGTGAATGATCTATTGCAACACCTAACACTATGGAGTTTTTTTATTGAAGAAGCTATAAAGCCTTTTATTGTTTTTCAAGGGGAGAGTTTTGGGGAAAATACCGCCCTTATTCATTTGGTTATTGAAAGCGATTACAAGGGACTTGCAGAAAGTTCGATTCTTAAAAAGGAAATAAAAAGCGTTTTGTCTTCATCATCCCTTGCGTATGAAGACCTCTGTTATTCCTTTAAAGAAGAACACGGAAACCAAAAAAATAATGCCTTAACATTTCGAGTTAAGCGTTTCAAAACAGGAGTATAAAATATGACGCAATTTAAAAAAACATTACGTGAAGTCCGCGATGAAAATTTCTTTAAAGAACCTGAAGAAATTCCCACTTTAGGGGATATGACTCTTAGTTCTTATGAACAAGATGAACTGCTGGGAGAGCTTTTAGGGAATCAACTGCGTCGACGGGCTATGAGTACTTATGCCCCGAAACCCCATTGGGCTCTTTTTTTGTAGGAGTAAATCATGTTGCAAGAATCAGATCTAAAAATTAAAGGTGTCGGTTTTCCGCCTCTCTCTTGCAGAGATGCGACGCAAGTGTTGACACCTATTCGGCATGGTGAGATGCGCCGCAGTGTGAACGGAGAACTTTGCTATGTTGGGACGGCTCGCCATCATAAATACCGAAGCCACGTTATCTGTTCCGATCAAAATTTACCGGGCATCCAACAGGTTTGGGTGGGGGCTATTGTGGAGGTGGATTGTATCTCTCCTTTATGGGAAACATTTCTCTTACAGAATGAGGAAACGACTCAACACTTATCACGTCCTAGTGTTGCAGGCTCTCTTTTGGTAAAGTACGCCGACAATAGCCCCGTGGATTTTCGGTGGAATGACGGTATTTTAACTCTGCCGACGGGAGAAGGAAAAACGGTTATCGTATCTTATCGCCCGTGCCTTAAAATGCGGATCACGTCCTTTGATTTTAAAGAAAGTGAGTGGCAGGAAGGCCGATCTTGGCGTTTAGGATTGGAAGAAATTTAGAAAGAGTTGCAAAAGGGGAGCCTTTTGCAACTCGTTGTTTTAAGATTTCTTCTTTTTGTTTTGATGGATTTCGTAATAGGCAATAGAAGCAGTTGCACAAATAATGATGCCTGCGCCAAGGAAAGTCCAAGAATTTGGAATTTCGCTATAAAAAATAAATCCGAAAATGCCTGCAAAAAAGAGCTCTGTGTAACGGTAGGGTGCGAGAGCCGAAACATCCGTTGCAGAAAAAGCTTTGAGCAAGAAAAAGAGGATAAGGTTTCCGCCCGCTCCCAAGACAAAGAGAAGTCCAAATTCTTTTAGAGTCGGCATTTCAAAAGCTAGTTTTGCAGGGAAAAAAGCAAAAATAGCTGTGCCCAGAGCAATATAAAAAAGCATGGAAAGGTTCGATTCTTTTAAGACATATTTTTTGTTTACGATATCGCTCATGGCAAATAAGAGAGCTGCAAACATCAAGTACCATGTCCCGTTGTTAAGTGTGAAGAGAGACTCAAAGAAGTTTGCATCATTTGAAGATCCGTAAATCACTGTGAAAATACCGCCAAATCCGACAAGGGTGGCAAGGGTTCTTTGCCAGCCGACACGCTCCTTAAGGAAAACGGCGGCCATGGGCAAAACAAAAATAGGAACCGTTAGGGCAAAGGTACTCATAACGGCAAGAGGCACAAGTTTAACAGCAGCAGCCCAAGCAAAAATAGCGCCGAAAAGAAGCATCGCACGGATGGCATGGAGCATGGGACGCTCCGTTTTAAAGGCTGTTTTCGCATTGGCCAGCATAAAAGGCAGTAAGGTAATTACTGCGAAAAAATAGCGAAAGAAAGTCACTTCCTGAGCGGGGAGCCTTGAAGATTCCCGCATAAGAATATCGTTAAGATTACTGGTTAAAGCAACAAGAGTGATCCAAAAAACCCCTTGAAGATACCCTTTGCGAAAGAACCATAATTTTTGGGGTTGTTCTAGGGACATTGAAGGGGAGGCGGTTGTTGTAGCCGTCATGGTAACTCCTAAAAAGAATCCTTTTTCTGAAAGAGAAATAGGAATCAAAACATATATTTAACAAATAAAGGAACGATACATTTTTCCGGGAAAAAAGTCCAGTAAAAACGAGAGGTTTTAAATGAAATATTATTTTTCTTGGGTTAACGAAGAGAGTGTTTTCTCGGTTGAAACTCACCTGCATGAGGATGAAAAAATATTTTCCTTGCAAATTATAGAAGAGGAGGGAAGTGTTCCCCATGCTCGCATTACCCTCGAAAATTTTAAGGGTAAAAAAGAAGGCATAGACCTCTTTGAAGCTAATGAGCGATCTTATTGCTTCATTTCTGTTGAAACAACTTCAGGGGAGGTAAGTTTATTGTTTCGAGGACGTTTAGTTAATTGCCCGACTCGTTTAAGCGGCGAACTGATAACACTAGACTTTATTGCTTTGTCGAAAACGAGAGAAGAAAATTATGATCTTCTTTTGAAAAATCTTAAAAAAGCACCAACATGGGATGAGCTTTTTCTTCCTTTTTCTCAACGAGAAAACCCGAGCATAGAAGATTTATTGGCAAGTCAGAATGCCTTGCCCTATTGGGATCGAACATCCCATAACGTTGCATTGAGCAATCTGATAGAAGGGCGTCACCAAGGAGATATCGGAGGGCGCTATTATCGCGATTCTCTAAATTTATCTTTAAAAAGAAGTCCTCTTGAAGAAATCGAGGTACACCTTCATGCCAAATGGATCCAACGCTTTGAAGGTTCCACAAAACTTGACCGTTTGCTGCAAAAAGACCTGCCGGAGGGAGTCATCCAAACTTATTCGGGTTTTGACCTTGAAAAACAGTGGTGGCGCGCCGATCAGCACTTTCAGCCCCATGGCTATCGTGTGGCTGAAACATCATTGATTTCTTTCCCAAAGCTCGAGCGTATTGACGGTTTCTGGGTCTCGCCCGATGATCCCCTTTTTCAAAAGAAAAGAACAAAAGGTCGTTTGGAAACGAAAGACCCGCAAAAAGTGCGCTTTAAATGTAAGGCGTATAGGCCTTCTTTAAAGCTTGCGTGGCGTTATGTTCAACCGCGCCATGAAGAGGTCGTATTTAAACTTAAACACGATTGTCAAAAGTTGGCTTATAAACCCTCTAAACGAAAAGTACTTAACCTAACAGTCTATGATCTCGTTGCGGGAGAACAATTAGCCCATTGGGGGCCTGACCTTTATTACAAGCGTGAAGAGCGTATTGATCACCACGGAAATATTTATCAAGCACGACGCTCTCATCGATCAAGCGCACAATTTCAAGATGATGTTGAGGAATGGGAAACACTAGGGTCTTCAAAAAATTATCCCCTTCTGCAACATCGGGGAACTTTCTTTAAAACGGATCGAGGACGTAAAGTTGTTGAACAAGCCTTAGATCGTGCAAAAGCTTATTTATGTTCGGGTTCACGGTGTATTGATATTTCTTTTATTTGTTCCCTTGAAGAAGCTTTGAAATGGTCTTGTGATCATTCAATTACAATGACAGATGAACGTTTACCCGGAGGAAAGGCTAAGGGAAAAATCAAGCAGTTGACCTTTGAAGTGATAGGCGAAACAGGACGAATGCGCGCTTATGTGACTCTTGGTTGCTGTGTCGGGACAGGGGCAGAGACTCTTGTCGAGGCTGCAGATGACAATGAAGGTTATGGGATGACGGGGGTTTTGGAAGAAAGGCTTCCGTCTCAATACACAAAAACACAGGGAGGTGTTTTTTATCGCTACGGCTCTATGGACGGCGTAGAAAGAGGAATTCTTTATCCGGCTTTTTTAGGAGCCGCTGATTTGTTGCGTGAGGTTTCTGTTTCCCATGATGCAAAAGAACAAGGAGAAATTCTTCGCGCCAACCAATACCCTAATTCTCATAATATCCTTGAAAAATTTAAGGGATACGGAACAAAAGTACAGCTGCGTTTGGAAGATTTGAGGGGTCGCCGTTTAGAGAAAACAACTCTTTCTCTTGATATTCTAAATCCTTGGTCGGCGCCCAAACAAATTAATCTTGGAGATCATTAAAATGTCTTTTGAACAATACTTAACGGCTCTTTTACCCCATCAAGATCCTCTCAATGACTCTTGCGCGGATGTTGCTGACTTAAACACTCAAGAAGCCGTCTTGGCGACGCATTCGAATCAAGGTGCTCCGACTAAGGTTGATCTTGAGGAATACCGATTACCTTTGGAGATATCTCTTGCGGTAACCTTAAGTCCTCAAAAACTTATAGAGGTGAAGGGAGATTATTCTTTTTCGTTTATGTCAAGAGGCGTTGCCTTTGCAACGGTTACCTGTGCAGAACTTGCCGGAGGATTAGCATCGGATTGTTGTACTGCCATTGATTTCCTTTGGCAAGGAGAGGGGAGCCAAAAAACAGAAAACGGTTTAGTTGAACCTTTGTGTGAGGAATTACAATCTTGTCAACAGGGACGTTTTTATAGCAAAGCTTTTACCCTTCCCCCGGGTGATTCTTTTTTATCTAAAGAAATTTATAACGAAGGGGTGTGGCTTTATGAGTGCCCTCTTTGGGAGGCTGCCAAACATGAAGAACACCCTGTCATTCCTTTTGGGGGCTTTTTTCATAAGGGATTGGATCTTGATATGATGATGCCGATGTATGCATTTTTGAGTGCGGTCGGCGAGAAAACAGAAGTCGTTATAAAGGGGCAAAGTTATTGGCAACGTGCCGGCGTTTACCCGGGGCGTCGAGGCAAAATTGCCGATCGCTATTATAGTATGGTGCCTCCGGATGCGCCACTTGTCCAAACCTCTCTTGCACAAGATATACGCGGTGGAAAGATTCATTTTGGCACGTCCGAGGCTCTTTATGTTTCTTATGATTATGATTTTATCGATCCGGAAACGAACACAATTTTGCTTCACCTAAAACAAGGATAATTTAATATGGCTATAACCTATAGAAATCTTAAGGGTTCTCCCTTAAGTGCCGATGAACTCGATCAAAATTTCAAAGAACTCCACGAAAGACTCGAAAAACTTGAAGAATATGTCTTGACTCTTCATCAAGGGGGCGTAGCGCAGATTACCCAACAAGGCGCCGATATTATTTTTGAATCGGCCTTTGGAGACGTTCTGGGACGTATCAGCTTGCCGTCTTTATGTTTTAGGCCTCGAGGATTGTGGGTTGCTCAAAGAGATTACCTTTTTTACGATCTTTGTCTTTTGGAAGGGAAAACCTATTGTTGCAAAACGCCTCATAAAAGCGGTGAGGTTTTTGTGGAGGATTCGGCTAAGTGGGAGCTTATTTTTGCAGCTGAATAATAAATCAAACGGGGAGAAAAACATGAATACGACAAAACATACCGAACATGATATTGATATATTGGCGCGGACAATTTATGGGGAAGCACGAGGAGAGTATTTTCGAAATGACGGCGGAATAGCCTCACTTATTTGTGTGGCTAACGTTATTGTGAACCGTGCCAAACAACCTAAACGTTACGGAGAGACTCTTGCGAAGGTTTGTAAGCGTCCTTATCAGTTTTCTTGTTGGAATAGAAATGACCCTAATTGCGTTATTATTTCTAGGGTTCAACAAGGAGACGATAAAATTTTTGACCTCTGTTTGAATGTTGCCGAAAATGTTTTAAAGGAACAATGGCCGGATTTGACAGAAGGATCCAACCACTATCACGCGTCTTGGATGAAGGTATATCCCGCATGGTCGATTGATCGTGTGCCGACAAAGCGTATAGGGCAGCACTTATTCTACACTTTATAAAGGGAATATATGATATGAGTTTGTCTCTTATGAGCTTGGCGTCGGCACTGGCCGATTTAGTTCCGGGAATGACCAAGTGGTTTTCTAACGACCCCAAAAAATCAAAACATAACCATGAGATCGCCAAAAAAGTCATTGATATTGCAAAAAAAGTCACAGGATCCGGAGATGCAAATCATGCGCTGCGACTCTTAGAGTCCGACCCCGAGGCCTTATTTAATTTTCAAAGGGAAATTCAAGATATGGAGCGCGATCTTGAACGTGCTTATCTTCAAGACCGTCAAGATGCACGTTATCGAGATATGGCTTTTGTTGTGAATAAAAAATCAAACACGCGAGCCGATATTATGGTTATTGCCGCAGCCGTTGGCCTGCTTTCCTGCCTGATTTCCCTTGCTCTTTTTAGGAGTAATCTTCCGGGAGAAGCTGTCGGTATTATTTCAACTATTGCCGGTATTTTCGGTTCGTGTCTTAAGGATGCCTATTCCTTTGAATTCGGTTCTTCTCGAGGCAGCAAAGTAAAAGATCTGGCCGGTTTTATGCGAGAGTAGGATTTTTTTCCACTTTCTTTAATAGAATTTTAACCATACGAGCGGCATCCTATAGGGGTAAAGTTATTATAAGGAATGAGATCTTATGGAAGATTGGCGCCCCCCTATTTTAGAGTCCGAACGTCTTTATTTACGAGCCATTGAAGAATCAGACGATGAATCCATTTATGCATATGCTTGCAATGAGGACGTTGCAATGTTCACGTCTTGGTATGCCCATGAATCTATTGAAGATACGAGAGATTTTATTCGAAACTATATTCTGGCGGGGTATGCTAGTGGAATCCCCGAGCCTTGGGGGATTACCCTTAAGGAAAATCCGGAGATGGTTATCGGGACGGTCGGTTTGACATGGAGTTCCAAATCTAACCATATTATGCGTTTTCACTATTGTTTATCCGATACGTATTGGGGGCAAGGTATTATTCCCGAAGCGGGGCAATGTCTTCTTGATTATGCCTTCGAAATTTATAAGCCTAAACGCATTCATGCTTATTGCACGACAAAGAATAAAAGTTCTGCAAAAGCCCTTGAAAAAATAGGATTTCTTTTTGAAGGCACAACCCGAGCCGCTCTTTACAGCAAGGGAGAGTATCGAGATACCCTTAATTACGGTTTACTTGATTCTGATTGGGAAGCATACAAAGAGAAACAAGTTCAAAAAGCCGGATAATTTTTCAGTATCTTTTGTAACTGAGAAAGGAAGAAAGGGCAGAAATGCCCTTTTTTATTGAGAAATGATCGTTACATTTTCTTGAGATTTTATGAGGCGTTCAGCCAATTTAGAAGGCTCTTTTTCGATAACAATAATAGGAGAGACTCCCTTGGACCAAACGGGTAGGTCATGGGTGCTGTTACCGGCATAGATAAATTTCCCTTCTCCAAATTTCTTTACAAGGCATTTTGCTTTTTCAGCACTTCTTAAATTAATTTTTCCTTCACTGGCAATAATCGTTTCAGTAGAAAAATAGTCTTGGCACAGGGGGGCATTGGCAACTGCCTTTGCGAACTTTATATCCGTTGCACTGACAAGAAATATCTTTCTGCCGGCTTTTGCTTCTTCTTTTATGAGTTGAAGCATAGAGGGGATGATTGTCCAATCATCCGAGGTGAGAGTAATATGTTGTGCAAGTTTTTCCTTCATATAAGCATGACGTTTATAAAGAAACCAAATGCCGATTTGAAGCCATTTGAAAGGATTCCATCCGCCATATTTCAGGGCAGCCATTTGTGTCGTATCTTCTTTGATTAGCGTACCGTCTAAGTCGATACACAGGGGAATCGAGATATCGTCAGAAATCATGTTAGCTCCCTAGTTTAAGTTTCATTTTATGTTATCTTATACCAAGTCTCATAATTAAAGTCAGCAGTTTATATTCCATGGAAAATCCTTCAAAAAATATAACAGAATCAGCAACTTCTAAAACCTCCGGCCAAGGCACAGCTCGGACAAGCGGAAAGCATATCTACCTTATTGACGGGTCCGGGTTTATTTTTCGAGCGTACCATGCTTTGCCGCCGCTGACACGGGGAGACGGCACCCCGGTTGGTGCTGTTTTGGGATTTTGTAATATTATTTTAAAGCTTTTAGATGCAAACAACATCGATAATATGGCAGTGGTTTTTGATAGTGCTCGAGGAAATTATCGTCATGATATTTATCCCGATTACAAAGCCAACCGCTCGGAAACGCCCGAAGATTTAATCCCGCAATTTCCTTTGTTTCGAGAAGCTTGCGAGGCTTTTAATTTGCCTCAAATAGAGCTTCTTGGATATGAGGCAGACGACATTATCGCTACCTATGCAAAACAAGCCGTAGAACAAGGAAATGACGTTACTATTGTCAGTTCCGATAAGGACTTAATGCAACTTGTCAATGACAAAGTTCGCCTCATGGATCCGATGAAAAATACCTTTATCGGGTATGACGAGGTGAAGACGAAATTCGGCGTGCATCCTGATAAAGTTGTTGATATTCAGGCTCTTGCAGGAGATGCCTCGGATAATATTCCCGGAGTTCCCGGTATCGGCGTTAAAACGGCAGCCCTTTTGATTAATGAATTTGGTGACCTTGATAGGCTTTTAGAGCTGGCTCATACCGTCAAACAACCCAAGCGTCGGGAAAGTTTAATTAAGTATGCCGATGATGCGCGAATGTCAAGGGAGCTGGTAACGTTGGCAACGGATGCGCCCTTGGAATTGCGTTTGCAGGATTTGGTTTTGCATCAACCCGACTCGGAAAAACTCCATAAGTTTTTAATTGAACAAGGTTTTAATACCCTTATTGGGCGCCTCTTAAAACGTGGCCTTATTCGGCCTCCGGCAGGGGAAAAAGTGCCTTCTCAAACAGAAACTTCTTTGATTGCCTATCTCCAAAAAGCGCCTCAAGACTATACCTTAATTCAAGATTTAGAAACATTGAAACGATGGATTTTTCAAGCTAGGGATGCAGGTATCGTAGCCTTTGATACGGAGACAACGGCCTTAAATCCGACAAAAGCCGATTTGGTTGGTTTTTCCTTAAGTTACGAAATCGGTAAGGCCTGTTATGTTCCGTTGGCTCATCGGCGTGATAGAGAAACTCCCTGCGAAGGACAAGTCGACCTCCAAGAGGTGCTCGGCCTTTTAAAGGATTTATTGCAAAATCCGGCGGTAAAAGTTGTGGGGCAAAACCTCAAATATGATATGCGAATTATGTTGAATTACGGCATCGAGATTGCCTCTTATGAAGACACTATGGTTATGTCCTATTGCTGTGACGGCGTTACCCGCGGCCACGGATTGGACGAGTTGGCTTTGACTTATTTTGATCATGAGATGTTGAAATTTAAAGACCTTATGGAGGAGATTAAGAAAGAGAGCGCTTCTAAGGATGTGAATTTTTCTAATGTTGAATTGAGTAAAGCAACAGCCTATGCCGCTGAAGATGCCGATTATACTTTTCGGTTGTTCCACCTTTTGCGTCAGCGTCTTTTAGAGAAAAAAGCCCATACTGTTTATTACACCGTGGATTTACCCATGGTTAAAGTTTTAGCTCTTATGGAGCATAAGGGCGTCTTGGTTGATCCTCGGATTTTAAGCAAGATGAGTACCGATTTTGCACAACATATTGAGCGTTTATCCTGCGAAATTTATACGCTTGCGGGTCGTGAATTTAACATTGCCTCCCCCAAACAGTTGGGGGAAGTTCTCTTTGATGAGATGGGACTCACCGGCGGTAAAAAAAGCAAAACGGGCGCCTTCTCCACGGGCGTTGATGTCTTGGATAAGTTAGCCGAGGAAGGACATGGAATAGCAGAAAAAGTTCTTGAATGGCGCCATTATTCAAAGCTGAAAAGTACCTATTGTGATGCTTTACCCCATGAAATTTCCACAGAATCAGGGCGAGTTCATACCACTTACGGGTTGACGGTAACCTCAACGGGACGCTTATCGTCTTCTGATCCGAACTTGCAAAATATCCCCATCCGAACAGAAGAAGGTCGGCAAATTCGTCAAGCCTTCACGGCACAAAAGGGGTACAAACTTGTGTCCTTGGATTACTCGCAAATTGAGCTGCGGCTATTGGCGCATATGGCAGATATGGACTCCCTTAAAAAAGCTTTTAAAGAGGGACGAGATATTCATGCAGCCACGGCTTCTGATATTTTTTCTATCCCTTTGGATGAGGTTACTTCAGAGGTGAGGCGTTCTGCAAAAGCAATTAATTTTGGAATTATTTACGGCATTAGCGCCTTTGGTTTAGCGCGCCAACTGAACATATCTCGCCAAGAAGCGGCAAAACATATCGAGACATATTACGAGCGCTATCCCGGGATTCGCCGCTATATGGAAAAGCAAAAAAATATCGCCCGAGAACAAGGTTATATTGAAACCATTTTGGGACGTCATTGTTATATCAAAGGCCTTCATGATACAAACCCTATGCGTCGTGCTTTTGCCGAACGTCAGGCAACTAACGCTCCGCTTCAAGGGTCTTCGGCGGATATTATTAAGCGGGCGATGAACGGTCTTTCAGGTCTTTTAGCCCCTTATAATGCATCTGAAAAAGAGAGTTCTTTTGAAGAGGTTTTTCCTCAGTATAGAGGGGATGCGGTGACAAAAGAATCTGCTAAAAGTATTCCTCAACTTGATTTTTTTGATCTTCCCGAAGGCGTTAGTTTAGGAATGCCGAAAGAAGAAAAAAAGACTCTTCGAGAGCCCGGAACCATTACTTTGACTCAATCTACGTGTCCTATTGTCGGTCCTTACGGGTGCAATCAAAAGAGCCTTACCGGAGAAGCTGCAGGGCTTTTATTGCAAGTGCACGACGAACTGATTTTTGAAATTAAGGAAGAATTGGTTGAGGAGCTTTCTCCTAAAATTCAACACCTTATGGAAAAAGTTATTTATCTTAATGTGCCGTTAGTTGTTGATGTCGTGATAGGAAATAATTGGGACGAGGCGCATTAGAGTTCGCCTTGATATCCTTTTCAATAACTATGTATTACATGTGCTTTAGGCTTTTGCGAAGATAATCATAGCCCGTAATAAGGGTCAAGATGCCTGCAAGCCAAAAGCAATACAGGCCGACGGTTTCAAAGGGGAAAACGGGCAGGGCATCGCCTACAATTAAAAAGCCGATACCAAACATTTGAACGGTTGTTTTCCACTTTGATAAGCGCGTGACAGGAAGGGAAATATTCAAAGTAGAGAGGTGTTCTCTTAATCCTGAAACTAAAATTTCACGACATAAAATAATCACCGCCGGAATCAGCGTTAGTCCGTTAATGCGATTAAATCCGGCGAGCATAATTAAAGCGGCTGCGATAATAAGCTTATCGGCTAAGGGATCCAGAAAACGCCCGACGTCACTTTCTTGTTGGGTGGCTCTGGCGACAACGCCGTCAAAATAATCAGTGAGGCAGGCAATTAAAAACAGAATAGAAGCCGTTATAAAACTAAAGGGAGCCTCAATATAAAAAAGCCCGATTAAAACGGGAATAAGCGCAATACGTATTAAGGTAAGGATGTTGGCGATGTTTTTAATTTTAAACACTGTAGTTCCTGTTTTTTAACGTGAAGGGAAACCCTATTGATAATAGCTAAGTTTAACTGGAATGAAGAGAAAGATAAACCTTTTTTGCAAGGTTTTTGCTAATACCTTCAACATTTTGTATGTCTTCGATACTTGCTGATTTGACGGCTACTGCTGATCCAAAGTGTTGCAACAACGCACGTTTGCGCGCAGCGCCGATTCCGGAAATAGTGTCTAAAAGAGACTTTTGCAAACCCTTCGTGCGCTTTGCGCGGTGAAAGGTGACGGCAAATCGGTGTGCTTCATCTCGCAGGCGTTGCAAGTAATGAAGAGTCTCAAGGTGTTGGCTCAGTTTGAACCCTTGAGGTGATTTTTTTGTAAAAAAAGTTTCTTTTCCGGCGTTACGATCCGGTCCTTTGGCAATAGCGAGGAGGGGGATATCGATATTAAAGTCATCGAAGACTTTTTGAGCTGCACTTAATTGGCCTTTACCGCCGTCAATGATAACAAGATCCGGGAAGGGGGATCGTTCTTTATCTTTTGTAAGGGAGCCTTGAAAACGCCGTTTTAGAACCTCTGCCATCATGCCAAAGTCATCCCCGGGCGTTATTTCTGCGGATTTAATAGTAAATTTTCGATAGTGCTTTTTCTCAAACCCCTGCATTCCCGAAACAATCATAGAGCCAATGGCATTTGTGCCTTGAATATGGCTGTTATCATAGACTTCGATGCGTTTGAGTGGGCGGGAAAGGTCAAGGATGTCCGATAGGTTTTCAAGATACTCTTGTTCTTTTTTCTTAGAAATGAGTTGCCGTTGCAAAGACTCGACGGCATTTTTAAAGGCTGTTTCAAGAACAGTTCTTTTCGTTCCTCTTTGAGGGGCGGCAAGGGTGATTTTGTGAGGTTGGTTTTGCTGAAGGGCCTTTTGTAAAAGCGGATCCTCTAGGGAAAAATTTGTAAAAATATAAGGCGGAATTTCTTTTCCTGCATAAAACTGGAGGAGAAAAGCTTCAAAAATATCTTCCTTTGATTCTTCGACGGTTCCTTGGAGAAAAAAGCTATGCGTACCGTAATTACTGCCGTTTCGGTAGAAGAATCCTTGAATGCACGTCTGTTCGTTGAGTGTTGCCAGAGCAAAAAAATCAGCATTTTTAAGATCTGTGATATTGACCGTTTGATGGGATTGCAGTTTTGTAAGAGCTTTTATTTGATCCCGAATCAGGGCTGCGCGTTCATAGTTGTGCCGAGCACTTTCTTTTAACATAGAGGCTGTTAAACTTTTTTGAACCTTTTGTGTTTTACCCGTAAGAATGGTTTTGACTTGTGAAACAGACTGTTGATAGGCTGTTTCGGCGATTTTAGAAACGCAAGGGGCGCTGCACCGTTTAATGTGGTATTGCAGGCACGGTCGTGTTCGAGCCTTGAAATAAGAGTCGGTACAAGATCGTATTTTAAAGGTTTTTTGGAGGGTGATAATCACGTCATCAATGGCTCCGGATGAAACAAAGGGACCAAAAAAATCCCCTCCTTCTTTGCGATCTCCCCTGTATTTTGAGAGTCGTGGCCAAGGATGATCAGAGAGATGAATGTAGGCAAAAAATTTATCGTCTTTGAGACGCATATTATAAGGGGGATCGTATTGCTTTATAAGGTTAGCTTCCAGTAATAAAGCTTCAACTTCCGAAGGTGTGATAACAAACTCCATGCGAGCGGTTTCGGAAATCATTCGTTGAAGGCGAAGGGGAAGTTTATCGGGAAGGGTGTAATTATTTACTCGTTTTTTTAAGCTGAGGGCTTTCCCGACATAGAGTACTTTTTGTTTTGAATTAAGCATTCGATAAACCCCCGGTTTATCGGGCAGGGTTTTGATATAGCTTTTAATGGCTTGAACACCGGTCTCTAAAAGAGAAGAGGAATTTATTTTCATCATGGCGTATTGTAACAGGAAAGTTTTACGGAAGGAAACTTAGGCTGCGCTTTGTCCCTTGCTTTTTTTGTTGCCGTTATATTCATCGGCACTATTTTGGCGTGTATTGCGAGGGAGAACAAGGGTAAATTTTGTGCCGACACCGGTCTTACTCGTGACGATGATTTTACCGCCTAGAATTTCAGAGAATTTTTTCGTAATGGTAAGGCCGAGTCCCGTACCGCCGAAATTACGCGTGGTTGAGCTATCGGCTTGGGAAAAAGGTTGGAAAAGTTTCGCCATTTGCTCATCTGTAATGCCGATTCCCGAATCGGAAATAACAAAGGAAACAAATTCTCTGTTGCCTTTTGAAGAGGCTTTAACATCAATGGTGACCGTTCCGTCTTTTGTGAATTTACAGGCATTGCTGAGAAGGTTAAAAAGCATCTGACGTAGTTTTGTAAGGTCAGAGTACATTTCTCCAATATCATCGGGAAGGTTAAGGATGACTTTATTGTTATTCTTTTTAGCAGCGGGATAGATAATATCCAATATTGCTTTTGAAATCTCTTTGATGTCAAAGGTTTCAAGGTGAACCGTCATTTTTCCGGCCTCGAGCTTTGAAACATCCAAGATATCATTAATGATAGATAAAAGGTGGCGACCCGAGTTGTTAATTTTTGTAAGATCTCCCACAATCATGTCATCTTCATTTTCTTGGGCATCTTCTAAAAGCATATCGCTATAGCCGATAATAGCATTAAGCGGCGTTCTAAGTTCATGGCTCATCGTGGCAAGGAAGGTTGATTTTGTTTGATTGGCAGCTTCTGCCGCTTTAACGGCTTCGGAAAGTTGCTTTTCCCGACGGGCTTCATTAGACATATCTTTTGCAAAGACGTAAAAACCTGTCATTTTCTTTGTAAGATCATCAGAATAGGCAGGTACAATCACAAGAGAAAGGTAAATGGTCTTTCCCTCCAAGGTGCAGGCTTCAACATTTAAAAGAGCACGATCTTTATCTTCAAAACCGTTGGCAATAAGAGCTCTGAGCTTTTCTTGATCACGGGAACTTAGAAGTTCAAAAAAACTTTTATATTGTAGTTCTTGAGCATTAGCATCCATAATGTCGCTATAGGCTTCATTAATACGTAAGTGGAACCCGTTTTCATTGATAAAGGCAACACCGTTAACGGCACTTTCAAGGGCATTAACAAGGTTGCGATACTCGGATTCTTTTTCTTTTTGGGCGGTAACATCAAAGAAATAGCCCATAAGATGCAGTTCTTGGGTATGGGGTAGACGGACAACTTTTGCTCGCTCATGCATCCAACGAATACTTCCGTTCTTATGAATCAGACGATAATCTAAAAAGTATTCGTGGTTGGGGTGCGGCTTAAGGCCGATGGTTTTTTCAACTTTCAAGATATCATCAGGATGGATAATTTCGATATAACGACGGGTATTATTAAGGAATTCAACGGGGTCGTAACCGGTAATTTCTTGAAATTGCTCACTCAAATAATCCATTCGCCAATTGCGTTTGGGGGTACAACTAAAAATAACGCCGGGGGCATTTTGAATGAGTGTGCGGTATTTTTGCTCTTGGTGAAAAAGATTAGTTGTCATTCGGTTTGCAAGATCAAGTGCCCGCTGGCGCATCGTTAGAACGGACCAGAAAAAAGCCGTAACCAACAGACTTATAATGAAAGCAATAAGTAAGACGGTGATAACAGAGCCCGGAAGGGTAAGCCTTCCTCCGTAAAGTGTGAGCCCCGGATAGTAATATCCCGTATGAATTTGAAAGGTTAATCCTGAAATTGTTTTGTGGAATGTTTGATTAAAAACGGTCAGCTTTTGAGATGATCGAGGCGTTATCGGAAAGTCTATGGGGTTTTCTTGATTAAGGGTAAGGGTTACCCGCAGCTTTTTAAAATCGGGGTTTGATTTTAAGACGTTTTGGAAAAGTTCCCGAATATAAATAGGCGTTGCTACCCATCCGTAAAAATTTTGTCGCCTTGAAAGAGGGGTATCTATCGGCATATTTGCATGATAAATAGGGGCATAAATAACAAAAACAGGTTTGAATTTCTCTTGGTCTTCTCCGTTTAGGTGTTTTACGGAGATCATTTTTGTTTTATTTTCATCTCGGGAATAATCTAACGCTTGGCGGGTAGATTTATATTGTCGAACATTCAAACCTTCCCCTGATTTGGAAACCCTAGAGGCAGCATATTGAATGATTCCTAACTCATCAAGGGTATAGTCTGCAGGAGAGATTACTTTTAAATTTCGAGAATTTTGTTTCCGGTCTTGTTCTAAAAAGGCTGCAATATCTTTTTTATAAACAGGTTTAATAACAGCAATGCTATGAATTCCGGGATAGCGCTTCGGGTATAAAATTTGCTGCGCATAGGGTGTCCATTGATTTAAAGTCATATCCGGAGACATTGAAAAAACGGCTTTTATACCATGAAGCATTGCAAAATAGCGATAAAAGGCGTTATCTAGTTGTGCATTGAAATTTGAGACCAACTGTTGGTTATAGTGACGCTCAAATTCATTATCTTTATAAACATGGTATGTAACGGTAAAAAGTGTAGTAATAAAACAGCTATATAAAACGCGACTTACATATTTTGAAATTTTAACATGGGAGTTGATATTCTCCGCATTCATTTTCTTTTCCAATTGGGTAAAGGTGTGGGAAAAGCGTTTGAATAGCTTTTGAATAACGGATGTTTCAATACTTTCTGTTGTTTCGCCTTTACCCAATGCAGAAAATCCCGGCTTTTTTTTGTTAACCTTCACCATATTATGATGGAAATGGTATATTTTATCTTAACAGAATTGGTAAAATTTTATAAATTAGCTGCTATAATAAAGTTTAAATTCTGCAGGACTCGGGCATTGGCTGACATAGTCAATTTCCTGCCTCTTGAGTTGTATATAGCTTTCAATTTGGTCTTTTGTAAAAACATTACCTTGGGTTAAAAAATCCGAGTCTTCTTTCAGAGATTCCATAGCTTGGTGCAAATTAGAGGACATTAAGAAATCTCCCTCAAGTTGTGAAATGTCTTTTTCATATAGGTTTTCTTCTAAGGCCTCCCCGGGGTCGATTTTATTTTTAATGCCGTCAATACCGGCCATTAACATAGCCGAAAGACAGAGGTAGGGGTTGGCTGTGGGGTCGGGAAAGCGCACTTCGATCCGTTTTGCTTTTTGGTTTGCGCTATAAGGAATTCGGATAGCTGCAGAACGGTTCCGAGCAGAATAAGCTCTATAAACAGGTGCTTCATATCCCGGGACAAGACGCTTATAACTGTTTGTTGTCGGATTGGTAAAGGCATTCAGAGCCCGAGCATGTTTTAAAATACCGCCTATATAATACAATGCCGTTTGGGAAAGATCATTATATCGGTCTCCGAGGAAGAGGGGGGTGTCTCCGTCCCAGAGGGATTGGTGAACATGCATTCCGGAGCCGTTGTCTCCTGAAACCGGTTTCGGCATAAAAGTTGCTGTTTTATCATGTTGATGGCAAATGTTGAGAATACCGTATTTAAAAAGTTGCAGGTTATCTGCTGTTGTCAAAAGGGTTGAGTAATCAAAGCCGAGTTCATGTTGGGCTGAGGCCACTTCATGGTGATGTTTGATGACGCCCATGCCCAAGTCTTTGAGAACGAGAAGCATGTCGGAACGCAAATCACTCAAGCGATCAACGGGGGCAACAGGGGCATACCCCGCTCCTTTATTAGGTCGATGGGAAAGGCCGTCGGTCAGCAGGTCGTGATTATTGAAAAAAGGGTTGGTTGGCGACGCGCATTCTTCAGAATGAAGGTTATAAAAGGCGTAGTTTTCATTAACATCGTAATTAACCCGATCGAAGACAAAAAATTCAGGCTCGGGTCCAAAATAGGCAGTTGTTCCAAGTCCTGATTCCACAAGGTATGCTTCTGCTTTTCCGGCAACGGTGCGAGGATCACGCTCGTAGCCTTTTTGTGTTGCGGGATCAAGAATATTACAGAAAACAATGAGTGTCGGATTCTTAGCAAAAGGGTCTGTCACAATGCGGCTTAGGTCGGGAATCATGATCATATCGGAGTCGTGAATAGGTTTCCAACCTGCAATGGAAGAGCCGTCAAAAGCAATGCCGTTTTCGAAAATATCGTTGCTCAATCCGTCAATATGAAAAGTCATGTGGTGCCAGACCCCCCGAGGGTCTGTAAAGCGGAAATCCACATCAATGATGCCTTGATCTTTAATTTGTTTGAAAAGGGCTTCGATTTGTCGGGAAGTTGGCTTGCGGATCATGATACTTAAGGCTCACTCTTTTTATTTTACAGTGAAATTTTAGGTTAGGAATTACCCTTTGAATAGAGGGGGAATTGTAACAAGATATTACAGAAGGACGTATAAAGCCTAAAGGCACTCTCTTTAAAGTGCGAAGAGGCCTCTTTTTCAATAGTCGCTTTCAACGATGCCAAAGGCATAATCTCGTAAGATAGGATAAAAGGAAGCTCGTTCCTCGCGTTTTTTCATGCAATATTCTTTAAAGTAGAGCATGAGTTTTTTTTCACGGTATGAAAATGCGCTTTCATCGGGAGGTTGACTTGAAAAAATTAAATGAATGCCGACGGCTCTTGTTTCATCTTCGGTGATGCCTTCTATAAGAGAGCCGAGCGCCTCGGCAAATCCCGGTTCAAGGTGAAAACGTCCTGTGAAAAACAGAGCTTTGCTAACAGGAACAAAGGAGGGGGGATTTTCTAAAGGGACATGGGCACATATAGGGCCGACACGATTAAGCGAAGAGGGGATATCCGAGAGGCTTAATTTTTCCGGGTCGGGTGTTTCGGTAAGGGTATTTCTTAATATCTCAAGGCACGTAGAGGATTTTGGGAGAGTGATTTGGGGAAGTTCTTTTCCCTCTAAGGCTTTAAGGTATTCGACAAAGCTTGAAATCATGAGTGTTGAATATTTTTTTCCTTGGTGTTTCTTGAAGATATAATAATTAATATGAGGCGTTGCCGGTTCTGTTGTTTTATGGGGCTCTACGGAAATCACCCCAAGAAAGTTGTTTTTACCGTCAAAAAATGAGTGGACGAATTCACCAAAAAATAAACCTTCCCCTTCCTCCTCCTCTTCCGGGGTTCTAAGGGCAACAGGGTGAAGAAGTTTGTAAGAAGCACACAAAGCAAAAGTACAATCTGTTGTTAAACGCTCTATAGGAGCCGTAAACCAGTCGGCAATATTATAATAAGGACCTTCTTGGGTTTTTGTTTCAGCATTAAAAACAAGGTATTCGTCAGGGGTAGCGGATCTCAAATAATGTCCGTCTTCACCACATGGAATGTGAGGGCAGAGCGCCTGCATCAAGACTGTCAAATTTTCTCGAATGTCTTCCGAGATAGAAAAAGCCTCTTTGTTATTTGAGGCAAAGCTGCTTTCGACAGTACAGAAAAAGAGTGTGAAAAAAAGGACGCCGAAGCGCTTTGTAGCTGACATGATATTCTCCCTGTTTAGTTTAATCTTACAAGTTAACGCAGTTCGGCACAAACATAAGTCGGCCTTAAAATCGAATCTTTCAAAAAGGCCAGAGCCTTTTTTTCTAAGGATTCTTGATCGCTATGGTGGGCATCAAGGCCGCTGAGAACTAAAATAGAGTCAATGCCAAAATCGAAGGCACCTTTAATATCTGTTCGCAAAGAATCTCCAATGGCCAGGGTGCGTTTTTTATCGGGGGTCGGAAATTTTTGCAAGGTGCTTTTATAAACGGAGTCAAAGGGTTTGCCGTGATAATGGACGAGGCCGCCCAAAGATTCATAATATTGGGCTAAGGTTCCGGCACATTGGTGAACTTGGTCACCTAAAATAACACCAAGATCCGGATTTACACAAACCATAGGTAGTTTCTTTTCAACAGCCTCCTTCAGGAGAGCCTCGTAGTCAGCGCTCGTTTGATTATCGCCCCGAGGAGGCTGTAGGTTTAAAATAAAAGAGGCATCGTTGAGGTCTCCGACCCTTTCCAGACGGCAATCTTCAAGCATATGGGTATGGCCGGGCATTAAAAAAGCGTAGCACTTGTTAGTTAATCCTTGGTAACGGTTACTTCCTCGAGTGCTTAAGTGTTCGTAAGCATCTTCGCCCGATGTGTGAATGTTACGGTAAAGGTCGGGTGTGACGCCAAAGTGTTCTAAATCTCGTGCAAGATCATGGGCGCGCCGAGGAGCATTAGACAAAAAAATCACATGTTTGTTGAGATCTTTAATTTCTTGCAGGGTTTCCAAAACATGGGGAAAAACAGTATGGCCGTTGTGCACAACACCCCATACATCTACGACAAAATTATCATAGGAATCAATAACATCATGGAGAGATTTAATATACATGGGGCGGCCTTTTATAAAATATATCTCTAACATATTTCCATAACTTATCTAAAGCAACGGTAAAAAACAAACAACCCGGAGGAATCTACGGAGGAGAGGAATCCTAAGGGGAGTCTTTTAACTTGGTATGTTCTTTGCATATTTTTTTTACTCCCTTTCAGAATAGAGGAGAGGGAAAATAAACGGTATACCAAAGGAGAGTTTTCACCTATTTTTGAAGGAATGTGAATGGTGTTTTAACAATAGTGACTCCAAGAGCAGCTAAACCAACTAAGCAAAGAGGTTAGAGAGAACTTAACTTAGTGATCTAAGACAGCCCCAATTAAAAACAAGGAATAAAAAAACAATGCCGAATATTACTGTAAGTCTAAGAAAAATAATAAATTTTGCATCTGTAGGTGCTCTTTGCCTGGCGACTTTTGCTGGCAATCATGCCCGCTGTTCTTCTTTTGAGGAATTTGGTATCTCTGACGGAACGAATTCACTTGAACTTATTAATGCGGCTTCTTCCAGGGGTACTTTTAGACCTACAACACAAATTGACGTACAAGTTTGCTTGCCGGCCGATGCAGACACCGGTCATACATATGAGGTGAATACGTCGGTCACCGATTCTCTTGCCAGCAGACACCATCTTCTTTTGACTTATGCAAAAACCCTTACTCCTTTGGAGTGGGATATAACCCTTACGGCAGGTGATGCGGTTCCGGGCGGCATACGTCAAACAAGTGGTGCCAATAAGGGGCGTGCCTACTCTAACGTGACTATCCAATTTGCTGCTGACGGTCTCCTGTTAAGCTATAATGGTGTCCCTGAAGAGACCATCCCTCCGACTGTCTGTATTGATTGGGCAACAACCTCTGTGAATAAGAGCGCTTTTGCCCTTAATTTCGGCGCTGCCGGTACTCCTGATGCAATGCGCATCACGGATACTCCGGGGATGGGCATTCTCGGCAAAACGGAGAAGAATTCTGACGACAGTCGCTTGCCTTGTGAAACCGAGAGTTTTGCTTTTCTCAACGTTGGTTCCTAAGGTGTTTTTCCTAATGCTTATAGAATAAAAACCTATAAAATTGCAGTTGCAGATTTTCCGGAACTCGGTTCTCTTAAGTAGTCTGGAAAAGTAATTTTTAAAAAGGCTTTTAAAACCCACGATGTCTGTTTCGTGGGTTTTTTTTTGATGTCTTGAAAATGCTGATTGCTTATTCTATAAAGTGCCGACCATTTTTTCCGGTATAACCCATTCATCAAATTCTTGAGCTGTGACAAGACCGAGTTTTAAAGCAGCTTCTTTTAAGGTGCTCCCGTCGGCAAAGGCTGTTTTTGCAATTTTTCCTGCATTATCATAACCGATATGGGGATTAAGAGCTGTGACAAGCATGAGGGATTCATTGAGCAAGCGACCGATACGACCCTTATTGGCTTCGATACCCGCAACACAGTTGTCCGCAAAACTTTGAGCAGAATCTGTTAAGAGGCGAACGGACTGTAGAACGCTATAGATCATGACAGGCTTAAAAACATTAAGTTCGTAATGGCCGTTTGAGCCTGCAATGGTGGTCGTAACATGATTCCCCATGACTTGGGCGCAGACCATGGTCATGGCTTCACACTGGGTGGGATTTACCTTGCCGGGCATAATAGAAGATCCCGGTTCATTGGCGGGCAGGTGAAGTTCACCGATGCCGCAACGGGGACCGGAACCCAATAAGCGAATATCATTGGCAATTTTCATACAAGAGGTTGCCAATACATTAAGAGCGCCTGAAGTCTCAACCAGCGCATCATGGGCGGCAAGAGCTTCAAATTTATTAGGAGCCGTAATAAAAGGCAAACCGGTTTGCCCTGCAACTTCTGCTGCGAATTTTTGGGCAAAATCTTTGTGGGTATTGAGGCCGCTCCCGACGGCAGTGCCGCCTTGGGCTAATTGATAGAGGTTGGGGAGAGTCGCTTTGATGCGCTCGATCCCTTGGCGTATTTGTGTCGCATAGCTGCTAAAAACATTACCGAGGGTGAGGGGGGTTGCGTCTTGAAGGTGTGTGCGGCCGATTTTAACGATATCTTTAAAATCATATTGTTTTTTTTCAAGGGTTTTCAAGAGATGCTGTAAGGCCGGAATCAGCTTTTGATTGATTTCGCAAGCAGTCGCAATATGCATCACCGTCGGAAAAGTATCGTTGGACGATTGGCCTCGGTTGACGTGATCGTTGGGATGTACGGGCGTTTTAGAACCTCGTTGTCCTCCGGCGATTTCAATGGCACGGTTGGAAATGACTTCATTGGCATTCATGTTACTTTGCGTGCCCGAACCGGTTTGCCAAACGACTAAAGGAAATTGGGAATCTAATTTTCCGTCAACAACCTCTTGGGCTGCTTGGATAATCAGGTCGGCAACATCTTCTTCAATCATTTTGAGGGCTTTGTTGACAACGGCAGCAGCGCGCTTTTGAATGCCCAGAGCGCGAATAACAGGAGTCGGCATAGTTTCCGTGCCGATTTTAAAGTTCAGAAGAGAACGCTGTGTTTGGGCGCCCCAGTAAACATTGTCGGCGACATCGATGGTGCCGAGGGAGTCGGATTCTGCGCGTTTTGCTACTGTCATTTTTGTTTTCTCTTTTTTTATTATCGGATTAAGTCTAGTCTAACCCTATGAAAATATCCTGTCCAGAAGATCCTATGTTCCGTGCCCTTGAGGCCGCCTTTCAGGCAGGCGGAAATGGAGATGTGCCTGTGGGAGCCGTCATCGTTAAAGACGGAAAAATCATCGCAACGGCCTCAAATCGGGTGGAGCGTGATACGGATCCGACAGCCCATGCCGAACTTCTTGCTATTCGTCAAGCGTCTAAAGCTCTCGGGGATGTGCGTCTCGTAGACTGTGATCTTTATGTAACACTTGAGCCTTGTGCCATGTGTGCTCAGGCTCTTGCCCATGCGCGCGTTCGGCGCCTCTATTTTGGGGCTTATGACCCCAAGGGGGGTGGGGTTGAGCATGGTGCAAAAATTTTTGATCATTCTACTTGTCACCATAAACCCGAGGTCTACGGGGGGATTGAGGAAGAAAAATGCACGGTTTTATTAAAAACCTTCTTTCAAAAATTACGATAATCCGATAAGTTTCAGAACACGAATTTTAATGACAAGTGAGCATTTATGTCTATTTTAGTTGCAATTGACGGCCCTTCGGGAGCAGGGAAAGGGTTTTTATCCCAAGCTCTTTGTAAAAAATATGGTTTTGCATTCCTTGATACGGGACTTTTATTCCGCGCAACGGCTCTTAAATCAACTTTGAAGAGCGTTGCAGTGGATGACGAAAACGGCCTTATTGAGGTTGTAAAAAGCCTTGAACCCTCGGATTTTGAGCCCGTTAATGAATTGCGTTCGGAAATTAACGGTCAAGTCGCTTCGAAAATTGCAGTACTTCCCAAGGTTCGTGCCGCCCTTGTTTCTTACATGAGGGAATTTGCCGAAAAGCACTTGAAACAAGGGGCCGGGGCTGTGTTAGACGGCCGAGATATCGGAACCATTGTATATCCTCAAGCCGACCTTAAATTTTTCATGACGGCAACCCCTGAAGAACGCGCAAAACGGCGTTTAAAAGAGTTGCAAAGTAGAGGTATACCCGTTATATTCGAAGAAGTTTTGCAGGAAATGATCCAACGGGATCGTCGTGATCGTGAGCGTCAAGATTCCCCCCTTGTTGCGGCGGAAGATGCCATTCTCATCGATACCTCGGACATGAGTCCTGCTGACGTTGTCGCACTTGCCGCCAAGGCAATCGACAAAGCCCTTGCCTGACCTTAGTCGCCGGTAGATTTTTTCTAAGATTTGCTGTCGGAACCCCTAAGACTTGCTCGGGTATCTCCTATGACTTAAGGAAAATTAAATATTATGACTGCACAGAATAAAAAAACTGAAGAAAATATATCTATGGAAAGCTTTGAAGCTCTCCTTAATGAAACACCTCTTGCTTCTATGGATCTTGTCGGAACCGTGATTAAAGGTGTTGTTGTCAACGTTATCGGTGATAGTGCCATCGTTGACGTCGGCTTAAAATCTGAAGGCCGTGTTCCTTTAAAGGAATTCGCTTATGGCGATAAAGCGCCTGAGATTAAGAAGTTTGATGAAATCGACGTTTATATCGAGCGCATGGAAGACAAAGACGGCATGATCGGCCTCTCCCATGAAAAAGCCCGCCGTGAAGCCTCGTGGATTGATCTCGAGAAGCTCCATAAAGCCGAAGAGCAAGTTCCCGGTACGATTTTCGGTCGTGTTAAGGGCGGGTTTACCGTGGACCTTAAGGGAGCTGTTGCCTTCTTGCCCGGTAGCCAACTTGATGTACGTCCTATTAAGGATGTGACATCTTTGATGAATATCGAACAACCTTTTATGATTTTGAAAATGGATCGCTCACGCGGCAACATCGTTGTTTCACGTCGCGCAATTCTTGAAGAATCAAGAGCGGGTCTTCGTGACGAAGTTCTTGGTAAGGTTGCCGAAGGCGTTCAAATGGAAGGCGTTGTTAAAAATATCACTGACTACGGTGCATTCGTCGATCTTGGCGGTGTTGACGGTCTCTTGCATATTACGGATATGTCTTGGACACGTTTGGGGCATCCGAGTGAAATGATCCAAGTCGGTCAAAATATTAATGTTCAAGTGATTCGTTACAACCGTGACACGGGGCGTATCTCCCTCGGTATGAAACAACTTGAGAGCGATCCTTGGCAATCAGCCATCGAGAAACTCAGTGTCGGCGATAAAGTTTCCGGTAAGGTTACGAATATTACCGACTATGGGGCTTTCGTTGAAATCCAACCCGGTGTTGAAGGGTTAATCCACGTTTCTGAAATGAGCTGGACCAAAAAGAACGTTCATCCCGGTAAAATTTTATCAACCAGCCAAGAAATTGAAGCTTCTATTCTTGAAATCGACACGGCTAAGCGTCGTATTGCCTTGGGTCTAAAGCAATGTTCCGAGAATCCTTGGGCTAAAGTTGTCGATGACTTCGCACCCGGTGCGGAAATTGACGGTACCGTGCGTAATATTACGGAATTCGGTTTGTTTGTTGCTGTGAATGATGATCTTGACGGTATGGTTCATATGTCTGACCTTTCTTGGGAGAAAAACGCTGACGAAGCCATTAAGGATTATAAAGTTGGTGAAGCCATTAGGGTTAAAGTTCTTGAAATTGACGCTGAAAAAGAGCGTATTTCCCTCGGTGTTAAACAACTTGTTGCCGATCCGTTCTCCGAAGCTGTTGACGGCATCAAAAAAGGAAGCATTGTTACTTGTGAAATCACAAAGATCCTTGATGCCGGTCTTGATGTTTCCGTTGGAGACGCTAAGGGATTCATTCGTAAGGCCGATCTTGCTCGTGATCGTTCCGAACAACGTCCGGATCGTTTTGCCATTGGTGAAAAGATTGATGCGCGTGTGATGAACATCGATAAGAAAACACGTGCTATTTCTCTTTCCGTTAAGGCACGTGAAATGGCTGAAGAAAAAGAAGCAATGGCAACTTACGGGTCTGCTGATAGCGGTGCAAGCCTCGGTGATATCTTGGGTGCTGCCCTTGATAAAGCAAAGGTTTCCGATGAGGCTGCTGAAAAGCCGGCCGCTAAGAAAAAAGCACCTGCTAAAAAAGCGTCTGCAAAAGAAAAAGGCGAAGAGGAATAAATCTCTTTTATCTTTCAAGAAAAAGCTCGGCATAAGCCGAGCTTTTTTTATGTCTCCTTGTCCGTTTATGTCAGAGTCCTTAGGCTGCCGGGGCTGCCGTAGCACTTTCAGTTTCTGAAGGAATGATTCCCGGGCCGGGCAAATTCGGCCTTTCTATTAGGGGAAGCTTCTTTTCGGAAGAAGAACCCTCAGTATCTGTCCCCTCCGAGGTAGGGAGAGAAGGCGCGATGGCTTTAATGCCGATTGCTGCACCTTTGCCGCCAAGGGCATTGTCTTTTCCTGAAATCCAATCCTTTGACAGTTGGAAAAGCTCTATAGCAAAAGGAAGGTATTTTGTATTGAGTATATCAATTTCTTCCGTTGACACGATCTTACCGGGTGCCATTTTTTTAAGTTCGTCAATTTCATGTTTTTTGTCTGTTACGGCTTTTCTTGCGTCCGTCAGAGCTTTTTTTGAAGATTGACTCTCTTCTAAGAAAGCTAGATTTTTCTCAAGGGCAGAATTCTCTTCTTGCAGCTTTCTAATATCTTTTTGAAAGGCTTCTTCATTTAGGTACACGGCATGTGCTTGTGAACTTAAAACCCGTTGTTGTTTAAGGCGCAATCCGACCATAAAGTTCATGTAGTCTTGAAGTTTTTCTCCAATTTCTTGGGAAATAATGCCTTGTTCCATCAGTTCGCCAACAATGTCTATTGTATTTTGTGTTTTGATATCAAAATAAAATCCTAGGTTTGTTACAAACTGTTCGCTAAAACGGTAGAGTTCGCGTTTAATGTCGACCTTGTCTCCCAACTTCCCTGTAAGGAAGATGCTTGAAGGGTCTCCGCCACGTTTTATAATATCTTCTTTCATTGTTTCCATTGCAAGCTCGTGGCGACGAGAGACATAGCGATCAGCGTTATCTTTTGCCGTTCCGGATAAAAAGGGTTCTCTGGCCTTTATAAAAGTGTCAAAGGTTTCTTGCTCACCGTAAATATTCATCATATTGCGACCTAAAACAACAATGTTGTTGGATTCGCGGCGATCCTTTACCCCAAGAGGTTTTTCGATGAGATCCACTAAATAGCGAATACCTTCTTTTAACTGTGTATTCGAGATTCCTGCATTCTTAGGGTCGGAGCGTGCTTTCTTGTACTCATCCTCAATCATTTTCTTGCGTTTTTGACCATTGAGATAGGCATCTTCACTATCTGCTTTTTCTATGTAGTCAGGATCTGAGTGTGCCGCCAATTTCGATGGTGTTGAAATAAAGAGACGGCTTCCCCCCCAAGGGATTTTTTCGAAATCATAATTGGTTAGAGCAGAAACCATTTGTTTTCTAGCTTCTTCCGGTGTCAACTTATCATATCCAAACCTGAGGTATAACGGGGCATTGGCAGCTTCATCAAGACGCATACCGTAGCCGCCGTAGTCGGGGTGTTCCCCTAGGAAGAAAAGGCGTTGGTTTAAAGAATTCGCAATTAAAAGAAGTGTTTTCATATTTTCAGGTGTCATGGCATCGTCATTAACTAAAAAGCCAATCTCGAGATCCGTGTAGAAACCGCTTTCGCCCCGTGCAAGGGAGCCCATGGTAAAGATACTAAATCCCGGAGGTGTTTCCACACCAAGATCCTTTACAATACTGTCTATGATCTTCCCAACCCATTTAATGTTTTCGTCAGAAATGTCTTTAGTGATTTGGTTGTATTGAGGGGCTGCTTTTCGCACTTCGTAATCATATTCGTCAATGGCATTATCACGTAAGCGTTTTAAGCCATAGCGATCGGCCTCGGTTTCACTGAACCAGCGTGTTATTTCCTCACGTGACGCACCATAAACATCAGAAAGCCATTTCCCTAGAGGAGACGTGTAGAGATCGTGAGTCAATTCCTCAAAATAGGAGTGTCCTGACTTTCCCCTCATTGCTTTTTCTTGTTCTTGTGTTAATTCTATCGATTTTTGACCTGTCTTTGACGAGACTATTCCTTCATTTTCCGTATCTGCTTTTGGTGTTTCAACGGTCTTGGAAACAGTCTCTTTTTTTATGGCCTCACCCTGTTCTTTTAAAACGGATTCTCCAAAAACCTCTATACGTTCTTTCGAAAGTTTACCAACGGGTTCATGTTCTTTGGGGGCAGGAGCTTCGCTTCCTTTGTTCATGAGTTTTTGTAGATTTTCAAGACGTTCCGGCGTTATTTTTCCCCGCTCTGTCTTTTGAGTGCTTTGGGGTTCTGTAAATATCGAGTCTTCCGTTGGCATTTCAGCCAAGGCAACACTTGAAGTAATTAATGAAAAAGCTGAGGTTAAACATAAATAACGAAACATAAATACACCTTTTAAGTTATTATTCAATTTAAAATTACATTCTTTTTGTTAAAAAAATATTAATTTGATGATTTTATATTGTATTTTTTATTTTGAGAGGGGATAAGGAAGGTTCTAAAGAGTGTTAAGCCGAAGCACGGTTCAGGCGATCATTAACGGCAAGACCAATGCCGTCGTTTGAAGCAATTATAAAATAAAATAAATTATTTTCTTTATTTATTTTTTATAATGTTATATATATTTTAAATATTTTAAATATTTAGTATATGGATTTTTGTTATGTCATTTATATTTCGGTTTCTCATTTCTTTTTGTTTTTTTATAAGTCTTTCTAACGGGACTAGGATTGATGATAATGATATGTCTAAGCTTAAAGTTCTTACAAAAGTATGGGAGGAGTTAGAAGAGTATCGCGCTTGGACAGCAGCGCACTTGGAGTATTTAGACGTACATACCCGACAAGGGGAAATAGACCCGGTACGTGTTTCAGAAATTAAGACGGACATTCCACAGTCTGCTGTGGATTTCTATAGAGATTTCAACTGCCCTTCTTATTTACCTTTCTATTTCTTTCAGGTGCAAGATCGTTTTACTGATTATTGTTTTTCTGAGGGGCTTTATGCTTCCATGGAACTTTTATTTGAGCATCGAAATGAAGAAATTTCTGCAGAACTGGTCGGACGTGTCAAACAAGACATCACTGCTGTTCTTAGGGGGGCGATTAGATCTTTCTATAACTGCTGTAATTTAAAATCGGAGGATAGAGAATTTGAAAATTCTGATTTAGGATCCTTGGTGAAGAGAATGTTCGACGTTCTTTCAAGTGGTGATGTTTCTTCTTATCCTAATGTTTTTCACGGGCTAAGTGATAAGGAAGAAGCTCTTTTATCAGAGCTATATGAAGGAGAGAATAATCTCTTTTGTTCCAAGTTATTCGTAAATATCATAGTGCTTTTAGAGTCTGTTTTCCCAACTCCTAAAGGCCAAAGATCAGCCTATGAATGGTCTGCCTTAGAAAGCCTTCTATTTTCCCATGCTCGAACCTATATTAGGTCTCACAAGATGTTTAATATTCACACAAATATCAGTGAGAAATATCGTAACCTCATGTTCTCAAATTTTTTGGAGAGAGGAAAATTTAAATTCTCAGAAATGGAAGGGAATATTGGCACGTTTATTCATGAATTTTTATTAGAAAGCTATGGAGATCTCGTTTCTATAGAAAATCCCTCAAAACCTGAAGTCAAAAATCTTAAAATGAAGGCCGAAAATCAAAGTAAAGGCAAAAAGAAAGCGAGACGTAAGGCAAAAAAAAAGAACTCTCAAAAAAGAGGGAGATCACTCCATAGAGTTTCTATAGAGTCTGCATCAGCTGCGGGAGAACCTATTATAAAGAATTCGGATATTATGCCCCTTGTTGTTATAGATGCTGAAACTATTGAAAAAGTCGTTGTGGCAGAGGAAGGCAGTAAGGTAGAAGAAACTAATGTTGCCGCTGCTTTTGAAGGAGATGAAGCGCTTTCGGAGTTTCATTTTGACGAATGGTATTTTGAAGAAGTTGTATCTCGCATTATTCCGGCCTATATAAGAAATGAAGAAGATGCGGCCTTACCTTCTGTTGAATTTTCTGCTGCTACAGTTGGTAATACACTTCCGAAATTTAATTTCGGTGAGAAAGCCGAGGCATTTTATAAAGCCGTTATAGGAGCGGGTACAAGACCTGTTTCTAAGACCGATTTTGATTCTTTTTTGAAAGCCGTCAACGGTAAATATGATAGCAAACCCAAGCCGGGGTCTGCTGTTGGGTATTGGTTGCCAAATTTGTCAGATACAAGGGCGCGTAATCCTTATCTAAGGTTTACGGTTCATATTCCTCACTCCGGTTCGGAGGAATTTCCTTTGAAAACGTTGAAATACTTTCTACGAAACGCTTTTAGAACGTGTTGCCTTTCCAAAGGCGTTTCTTGATAAGAGTGTTAAGCCGAAGCACGGTTCAGGCGATCATTAACGGCAAGACCAATGCCGTCGTTTGGAATAGGCATAACGGCAATGCCCTTATATTGAGAAGAATCGAGCTCTGCTAACGCTGCAAAAAGATTGCCTGCTGCTTCTTCAAGGTTGCAAGTGAGGCTTAAGTTGATTTCCTTTCGAGCCGTAAAAGTGTGAGGGCCAAAGGACAACAGCGCTTCACCTTCATGAAGATTTTTTATATTAAGGCGTAAGGGAATAGAGGGGGCATAATGACGTTTAAGCTGCCCCGGTGCTTTGATGACGTTGCTTTCAGCTTTATCGCCAAGGGTAAGAAGAAGGGCTTTTTCAATATCATTTTTAGTTAAGAGCCCCGGGCGTAAAATAACAGGAATGTTTCCTGTCAGATCTACAATGGTTGATTCAAGGCCGACGGTGCAGGAACCTCCGTCTACGACAAGGAGATCGGGAAAAGAACGCTTAACATGTTGAGCTGTTGTCGGGCTTAAAGATTCCGACGGGTTCGCACTGGGAGCAACCAAGGGAAACTCGAGGCCTTGTAAAAGCAGTTGAGCAATCGGGTGAGCAGGCACTCGAACGGCAAGGGTATCAAGACCTGCTGTCGCGAGAAGAGAAATGCCGCAGTCTTCTTTCTTTTTAAGAATCAGGGTGAGGGGGCCGGGCCAAAAAGTCTCGGAAAGTGTTTTGGCCCACTCATTAAAATGCACATATTTTTGAGCCTCGGCGGCATTGGGAAAATGAGCAATAAGGGGATTGAAACGGGGACGCTCTTTTAAGGTATAAATCTTTGCAACAGCTTTGTCGCTCAGGGCATTGGCCGCCAGTCCGTAAACCGTTTCTGTCGGCAATCCGATAAGGTCACCGTTTCGAAGCGTTTGTTGCGCTCTCTCTAGGGCATCGGATGTGATGTGATTAATTTCTTTTTTCATTCTTGTTTTTAACGTACTCATAAGCGCAATGTCAATTTTTAAAAAGGTTTCTACTTAGTATATAACTATTTCTAAAGGCCCAATTCTTCAGTCTCAAGGGCTTGAATTTCATCGCGGAGTCGGGCAGCTTCCTCAAACTCTAGGTTTGTAGCCGCTTCTATCATTTGTTTTCTAAGCTTATCCATATGTTTTTTCCGTTCTTTTCCGCTCAGCTCGGAGGCCGCATAGCGAGGAACGGTGACATGGTCTTTTTCATAAACGCCGGTTAAAATATCACCGATAGATTTCTTAATGCTTTCCGGTGTAATGCCGTGGGTTATATTATAGGCTTGTTGTTTTTCACGACGTCGGTCGTTTTCATCCAAGGCACCTTGCATGGATTTAGTAATCTTATCCGCATATAAAATAGCGCGCCCTTCAACGTTACGAGCCGCCCGCCCGACGGTTTGAATAAGGGAGGTTTTTGAGCGCAAATAGCCTTCTTTATCTGCATCTAAAATAGCAACAAGGGCACACTCGGGAATATCAAGCCCCTCACGCAGAAGGTTAATGCCGATTAAAACATCAAAAGTTCCAAGGCGTAACTCTCGAATGATTTCAATGCGTTCTAAGGTGTCAACGTCAGAGTGAATATAAGAGGCTTTAATACCGGCTTCTGCAAAATACTCCGTTAAGGCTTCGGCCGTTTTCTTGGTTAAAGTCGTGACCAGAACCCGCTGATTCTTCTTAGCGGCCTCTAAGCATTCATGGATCAAATCATCTACTTGATGCTCTGTCGGTCGGATAAGGCAAGGCGGATCGATCAAGCCCGTGGGGCGAATGACCTGCTCGATAAAAATGCCTTGAGTTTGCTCTAACTCCCAAGGGCCGGGCGTTGCTGAAACAAAAACCGCTTGAGGACGCATGGCTTCCCACTCTTCGAACTTCAACGGGCGATTGTCCTTACAAGCCGGTAAACGGAAGCCGTAGTCCGACAGGTTACGTTTACGGGCCGCGTCGCCTTTATACATACCGTTAAGCTGGGGGACGGCAACGTGACTTTCATCAATGACAATGAGGGCATTTTTGGGAAGGTATTAA